>Ga0070717_10000012_pt1 | contig 230311 bp, 178 predicted proteins | sample LARL113metaG_FD_71366 | JGI IMG/M metagenome (GOLD analysis project Ga0070717, IMG submission 71366) | Corn, switchgrass and miscanthus rhizosphere microbial communities from Kellogg Biological Station, Michigan, USA - LAR L11-3 metaG | ecosystem: Host-associated > Plants > Roots >...
GGAGCGGTCACCGGTTTGAGGTGGGGCGCGACGTCCCGGCGCGCTGGGGAGGGAAGTCACCGCTCATTGTCTCTTCTCGTCTCACCTTCGCGCGGTGCGCCGATTTATTTCTCTTTTATAAACCTAAATCCGCCGCGCTACCCCAAGCCCATTTCGGCTCATCCAAAAACGTGATTAAACCCTACGTGTTCGAGTGTGCTCCGCTGTATTCCTGGGCCAGCGCTTTCATCAGATCGACCATGCGATAAAACCCGTACGGCTTTTGGACGAAGGCTCGGCACCCGCAGGCAAGCGCCTCCTCTCGGTCGGACTTGAGGTAGGAGCTGCTCAGCGCGACCACGGGAATGGCCTTCAGCTGCGGATGATGGCGGAGCGCGCAGGCGAGTTCCGCTCCGGTCCACCGGGGCATTTTCCAGTCGGTGATGAGCAAGTTCGGGCGGGGCTTGCCGCATTCCGCGCGGTCCAGCAGTTCCTGATAAGCCAGATGGGAATCCACCGCGGTGCGAATTTCCCCGAATTCGCCGGAGCGCTCCGCGGCGCGTCGCAAGAGGAACAGTTGGTCGGACTCGTCGTCGACCAGATAGAGAGTCGGTTTCGGTTCTGAGCTCATCACCTATTGCCTGGGACAAACAGAAGAGGGAGCGCGGAATCGTCAAAATCGAGCCGCGCAATTTGGATCAATTTTCTGGATACCGGGCGGTGACGTTCAAAGCGCCGGGAAACGGGCCGTGGCTGGAAACGGGAAGGACTTCCCGACCGGGAGAACTGAGCGGCTGGTTGCCGAAAAAAGGCAGCCATCCAGTCGCTTCGAAATCACAGGCTTGGCAGGCGGCTAGGAGATTCTTGAGCCGTTCGATTAATTCGGTCGAATCGGGGGGCTTGATCACATAGCCATTCGCGCCGTTTGCAAATGCGGCGTGAATGTCGCTCGAGAGATGGGAAGAACTCAAGAGCACGACCGGCATCCGGGTGTAAGCGGGTTGACGACGTATCCACGCTAGCAATTCAAGGCCGGACATTCGCGGCATCTTAAGATCGACCACCACCAGCTTTGGGAGCGGATGCAGGTGGCGATTGGCATAAAGCCCTTCGCCCGACAGGTATTCGATCGCGCACAAGCCGTCGGTCGCGAGAAAAATGGGATGAGAAAGTCCTGCCTTGTCGAGGGCGAGGCGGAAGAGGAAAACGTCGTTGTCGTCGTCTTCCACATACAAAATCGGAGGAGAATCCATGAAGATTAGGCGAGGTTGAGTTCGAGGTAAAACAAGCCGCCCTGGGCCAGCTCGGACTCCACTCCCGCTGTTTGCAGCTCCGGGCCGCGAACGGTGTCCCTCAGGTCCGAAAAAACCGCCCAGGCGTCGCGGCCGAGCTTTTCTTCCGATTTATGTAAGTGAATTCCGGATACTCGAGGGGCGACGCGGAGCAGGTGAAACTGCAAAGCGAAGGTCCAGGTAAAATCGCGCAGGTTCTCGATCCACCGGTGGTCTTCATCGGTTTTGGTGTCCGCGGCCCTGGCTTCACGGCGACGGAGGAGCGAAAAAGCCGGCACGTCCTCGTGGATCTGCATAGAAAAGGCGATTGGCCGAGGTCCCGGGACGAGCTTGGGTCCGATCATCGATAAGAGCGGTCGGCAAAAAAAGGGTGGCTTGCTCCGCCGTTTACCGGCCTGGGTCCGGCGCGGGGAAGGAAAGCTGCGATTGCGAACCAAGCATCGCAAAGACGCTGCTTTTTTAGAAGCGGGACAAAGCGTGAAAACTGTCAGATACAACAGAGCGCAAAAGACGGGAGATCGAGGCAATCGTCAGCGAGATCCTGACACGCACGGCGGGGAGACGCGTAGGTTTTCCGAAGAATAATGTTTCCGCCGGTTCCAGCGGACGGGACGCAGGCTGTGCTCACGTTAAACCTTCGGCCCAATGCGTCCGCTCCCTACATTTTGTCGGGAGAGGCCGAAAGCGTCTCCCGCACTTCGCTCCATCCGTGTCTCCCTGTCCTCTCCAAGCCGCCCTGGGGTGAGCTCCCATTTTATATCGAGTTTAAGAAGGGTAGGATAGAACGAGGTCAGGTTCCTTGCTTTTAGTATATATCCAAAAATCAACTACATTTGCGCTCTCCCGTGCGGGCGAGAGGCGTTCACCTCGGAAATCGTACTTATGGTTAAAAAAATCAATCACCGCGACGTGCTCGGCGCTGACGGTGTCAAGTTGCACACGCTTACCGCGGGAGATGGCCGGTTGATCTTGTTTCTTCACGGTTTTCCGGAGTTCGCGGCGGTTTGGGAGCCACAGCTCGAGGACTTTGGACGCGATCATTTGGCCGCGGCAGTCGATCTGCGGGGATACGGCTTTTCCGATAAGCCGGGCGGAGTCTCACTGTATTCACTTTCTCATCTCGTCGAAGACATTCGCCGCGTGGTGGAGACGTTTTCGCCGGCCCAGCCTGCGGTGATTGTGGGCCACGACTGGGGCGGCATCGTGGCGTGGGCGTTTGCGCGAGCCTATCCGCAGAGGGTCGAACGGTTGGTCGTGATTAACGCGCCCCATCCGGCGATTTTTGCCCGTGAGCTGGCTTACAATACCGCGCAGCGCTTCGCCAGCAGCTACATGCTTTTCTTCCGCAGCCAAGGCGTGGCCGAAGAGGTCCTTTCCTCGTTTGATTTTGCTTTGCTCCGCCGGATGGTTTTTGGCCGGACAACCTGTCCGGAGGCGTTTTCGCCGACGCTACGCGAGGCTTATTTGGAAGCGTGGAAACGGCCCGGCGCGTTGACCGGCGGCCTGAATTATTATCGCGCCTCCCAGGGCTTTCGCGACACCCGTTTGGAGAACTGGAAAATTTCAGTTCCTACCCTGGTGCTTTGGGGAGAGGCTGATCCGATTCTTTTGACCGGCAATTTGCGCGGCTTGGACCAATACGTGGTCAATTTGACCCTGCATCGTCATCCTACCGCCACGCATTGGGTCATTCATGAGGAGCCGGAGTGGGTCAATGGCTCCATCCGAGAATTTATCGGGGCGATCCTTCCTGCGAAAAAAAGCGCGGTCAAGCGGCCCCTGGCGGACGCGCAAGTCGGCTGAGTATTTAGAAAAGTAATACATCCGCAGCGCGAAGCCGGGTCGCGTCCGCACTTTCAGGGGTTCGGACGAGCGAGCGTCCCGTTCGGCCGCCTAGCCCCGTCACTCCGTCCGCAGCCAGCCTCGTTCGCTGGCGGTGCGGATGATATCGACTCGGCTGCGCAATCCGAGTTTTTCCATCGACCGCGCTTTGTAGGTCTCGACCGTTTTCACACTGACGCTGAGCTGGTTGGCGATTTCTTTGTTGCTGTGGCCCTGCGCAATCAGGCGGAGTACGGCGGACTCGCGGTCACTCAACTCGGCGGTGCTGGAGAATTTCGCTTTCGGCAGGACGAAACTGCTCACCAATTTAGCCGCAATATGCGGATCGACATACAAGCCGCCGGCCGCGACGGAACGAATGGCGTGAATCAACTCGTCAGCCGCGGCGCGCTTCAAGACGTATCCAGAAGCCCCTGCTTCGAGCAATTCGCGGAGATAACTTTTATCCTCGTGGACAGTGAGGGCGAGGATGGCGATTTTCGGCGAGGTTCGTTTGAGCTGCACGGCGACGGCCGGGCCGTTGAGTTCCGGCATGGATACATCCACCACCACGATATCGGGCTGTGCGATGAGCGCTTTCTCCACCGCTTCCCTCCCGTCGGCCGCTTCTCCGATCACTTCCATGTCCGGGGCGGCATCGATCAGTCGTTTCAATCCCTCGCGCACCACCGCGTGATCGTCCGCCAAAAAAATGCGCAGCTTAGCCATGCTGGGGAGTTTCTGGTCGAGCGGGTTGGGGGATAGGAATGTGCACGAAGACGGTGGTGCCTCTTCCCGGACTGGTTTCAACGCTTAATTCTCCCCGCACCAGGGAGGCCCGTTCTTCCATCCCGAGCAGGCCCAGGCGTTGCCGCGTATCCGCTTTTTCGAGCGAATCGAGATCGAAACCGCATCCGTCATCCTCGATGATCGCGACGGCTTGATCGCCTCGCCGCTCGACGATCACGCTGACTCGTTTTGCCCGGGCATGCTTGAGCACATTGTTCAACGATTCCTGGACGATGCGGTAGAGCGTGGTCTCGACTGGAGGTGGCAGGCGCTCCTCCAGTCCAAGGGTGTGGAAATCCACCTCGATGCTGCTCCGCGTGCCCCACTCCTCCAGGTAATTGGTCAACGTGCGCACCAGTCCAAGGTCGTCGAGGGCGGTGGGACGGAGCTCAAGGGCGAGCTCGTGGACTTCCTTCCCCACAATTTCGGTGATTTGCTGTAATTTTTCCAGGTGGACCTTTGTAATGGAAAGAGGATTACAAGGGTCGATTGCCTTGAGTCCGAGCATCAGGGCGGTCAGGTGTTGTCCGATATCGTCGTGGAGTTCGCGCGAAATCCTGCGCCGTTCCTCTTCCTGGGCGGTGACGAGCTGGCTGAGCACGCTTTGCCGTTCTTCCTCCGCTCGTTTTCGCTCCACGATCTCGCTCATCAACATCCGGTTCACCTGATCCAACTCGGTGGTGCGCTGGCGCACCCGTGCCTCCAGCTGCTCACGGGCGCGATGGAGCTCGTCCTCCGCTGCTTTTCGCTCGGTGATGTCCTGCACCACCGCCAGGGTGCGCCACGGTCGGTCTTGCGCGTCCCGTATCAACGAAGCGGTGACATGAACCCAGAGCAGGCTTCCGTCTTTGCGGCGAATTTGTTCCTCCTTCGAATATTCGTTCACCCCGTCGGCCATCAAGCGCTCGAAGAGCCCGATCGGCTGGACATTGCCCCGGGAACGCTCGAGGTCGGCAAAGGACATCTGGCGCAGCTCGAATTCGTTGTAACCCACCAGGTCGGAAAACCGACGATTGACCCGCAGGATTTTTTTCTTCCTTGCATCCACTTGGGCGATACCGACGGCCGCGAGCTCGAAAACCGCCCGGAACTCGGCTTCGGAGCGATAGAGCTCGATTTCGGCGCGTTTGCGTTCGGTGAGGTCGAGCACCACCGTAAGGACGGAGCGGGGACGGCCGTCCGAGTCGTCGAGCCGGCTCATGCCCACATTGACCCAGACCGCCTTGCCGTTCGCCTGAATGTACCGCTGGTCGAGCGATCCTGATTCGCCCGTCGCGACCACGCGGCGAAATACCGCCAGGCTGGCTTGGAGGTCTTCTGGGTGCGTGACCTCCACAAGACTGGCCGCCAGCAGGGTCGAGCGAGAACGCCCGATCAGGCTGCACAGCTTGTCGTTGAGCCGCTCGAACTTGCCTCGGAGGGAAATCTCCGAAAGCCCGACCGAGGCCTGGGCGAAGATGGCATACCAACGCCGTTCGCGGACCCGCAGATCTTCCTCGGTCCGTTTGCGTTCCAAGACTTCGGCGTGCAAGGCTCGGTTGATCTGTTCGAGCACGGTGGTCCGTTCCTGTGCTTGAAGGTCCAGGCGTTCGCCAATCGCTGTGTGCTCGCGAGCCGGATCTGGCCGATGAAGGGAGGATGGGGCACCGGCCGTTTCCGTTTCCGACCACTTCCTACTTTTTCCTGCGACCATGTGTTCGCGCTCGACTGCGCTCAAGCCAGGAGGTGAGAGAGCGCCAAGATATTTCTCAGTTCTATCTTCCATGAACGATCGTAGTTAGCATCCCACTACGCGAGGGGTAAAAACCTCAGATTATGCTTCTCGCGTTCGCCCGCGTTCGTCGATCCTGTTTATCAAATATTTATGGCCGAAGTTCCGTTGCTCGATTCCCGCTGCGTCGCTCCTTCGCGCGTAACAAGGCCGGTGTTTGTCCACCACGGAAGTGGCGGTTGTTTTGACCTCTCCGTGGGTTCACGCAGGGTGCAGCCCTCGTGACTCCTCCCGCTGCCACCGACTCCGCCCTCGATGCTGTAAGGCCTGATCCCTACGCCGCCTTTCGGAACCAGGGCTATCGACACTTCATGCTCGGGCGCCTCGTCTTCCTCATTGGTGCTCAGATGCAGACCGCGGCGGTGGGATGGCAGATTTATCAGCGGCTCGGTTCCGCGCTCGCGCTCGGCTACGTCGGTTTGGTCCAAATCGTTCCGGTGCTTTGTCTAGCGCTGCCGGCAGGACATGCGGCGGATCACTTCAGCCGGAAAAAGATCATTGTCGGTGGGCAGGCTATTTTTCTTTCCTGTTCGCTCGGCCTCGCCGCGTTTTCCCACTGGGGAGGCGCGAGTCCATGGATCTATGGTTTGCTCTTCTGCTTGGCGGTCGCCCGGGCCTTTGTCACTCCCGCGACCAGCGCGCTTTTGCCCACCGTGATTCCGCGCGAGATGTGGGCGAACGCCGCGACCTGGAATAGTTCGATGTTCGAACTCACCGGTTTGGCGGGCCCGGCGCTGGCCGGGTTGTTGATTGCCGCCACGGGCGGCGCCACCGCGGTTTTTCTGGTCGCGGCGGGCTGCTCGGCCGCTGCACTGATCTTGTTTTCCGGGTTGAAACCGACCCAACGGACGGTCCCACGAAAAGCCGCAACCTGGACCGACGTGGCAGGCGGCTTGCGCTTTGTATTCAGAACGCGGTTACTGTTGGCCGCGGCGAGTTTGGACCTGTTTGCGGTTTTGTTTGGCGGAGCAACCGCGCTCCTGCCCATCGTGGCCAAAGATATCCTGCACGTCGGCCCGGCGGGCTTCGGTTGGCTGCGCGCTGCGCCCTCGATCGGCGCAGTGATGATGGCGCTGGTCACGGCTCATGTCCCGCCGTGGAAAAGAGCGGGGCGGGTGCTTTTTTTTGCCTTTGTCGGGTTCGGCGCGGCCATCATTGTCTTCGGGCTGTCGCGCAATTTCTGGCTCTCGATGGCGATGCTGATCCTGACCGGTGTTTTCGATAATTTGAACGTGGTGATCCGGCAGACGCTGATGCAGTTCATCACCCCCGATGAAATGCGCGGCCGAGTCAGCTCAGTGAACTTCATCTTCATCGGCTGTTCGAACGAACTCGGCGCTTTCGAGTCGGGCTTGGCCGCTCAACTGCTCGGCACCGCTCCGGCGATTGTGGCCGGAGGGATCGGAACGTTGGTCGTCGTGGCCACGATCATGAAACTCTCGCCCCCGCTGCGTCGCCTGGGCCGGCTGCAGGATATCCAGCCGGCGCGCACGGGAGCTTAGCGCATTTCAAATAGAACCATCGCGGTTACAGATTGAGGGCGTGCAGGTTTATTCGCCAGAATCGATTTTGTGGAGGGCCCGGCTCCGTCCGGGCTGCTTGGCGTCAATCGCCTGGACGAAGCCGGGCTCTCCAGCACGTCGCGTGGCCGCTCGCGATTTCTGTCCTCCGGCCATCGTTCTATTTAAACGTTCTACCCGAGAAGGGAGTCGAATTCAGAAACTCACTACAGCGGAAGAGCCGCCCAGGGAACTCACGGAACCCACGGAAGATCGGATCACTTAATAAATTATAGTTTCCGTGTATTCCGTGATTTCCGCGGACGCACCCGTTTTTATCGGCTGCGTCCGCCTCGTCTCTGTTTAACAAAAAGGCTTGGGTCGCCGGCGCAACCAGGCGAACGACCACCCAAGCCTGGACCACTCAACGCCAGTAGCCGCGGATATATACGTAACCATGGCTACGCGGTTCCCAACGAGGCGCGACCCAAACCGCGTGGCGATGCGGCGGACGCGCCCAGTAACCGCGAACCCATTCGCGACGGCCGTTGACCCAACCCCAATAGCCGCCGATCCAGACGTATCCAGGTCCTGGTGACTCGACAATGATCTCCTGCTGAGGCGGCGGAGGTGCTTCCTCCACGATCACTTCGGTCGGGCCGGAAACGACAGGAGGAGGCGTCGAGGGCACGGGCACGGAGGAAGGACTAGAAACCGCGGGCGCCGGAGCTGGCTGGATCGGCGCGGGAGGCGGCGGCGGGGGCGCAGGTACTTCCCAGTGCGCCTCGATCCATTGGCGTGTATCCGGCGTCCAACGACCGTCGACCCAGTAGGCGTTGGGTTGCGGGGGTAGCGCCCAGGCGCCGCCGATCCAGACCCAGCGATTTTCCGCCCAGGTGTAGTGGCCAGGAACCCAGATGTAGCCGGGACCAGGCGAGGTATAGACGTGCTCGACCACTCGCCGGGGCGGAGCTTCACGCACGATGATGGGTGCGGGAACGCCGATGCTGATCCCGATTCCCACATGCGGCCCTGCATGAGCAAGGCCCGCGGTGAAAAGTAAGGCGAGGCCGGAAGAAATCTGTCGGATGTTCATAGCGTAAAGGGATTCGTCTGATGAGACGCCGCACTTTTCCCAAAGTTTCAAGTGGGGGTGCTTACCCTTTAAGACCAAGCTAGTTAAACATCTCTACGGCCGCTTGGAAAGCCGGGTCACCCTCGTTCCTTTGGGCCGCGTTTCTCTACCGTCTTCCGCCACCGCCGGGGTCGCTGATCCGATTTGAGGCCGGAGCTGGCCGAGCCTCACTCGTTCGCTTTTCTCGTCGTTAAGTTCTGAATACCGTTTCAAAGATACCCAAACACCACGCAGAGGAGAATAATGACCAGAAGCACGCCCACTCCTCCGCTGGGATAGTAACCCCAATTCCGGCTGTGAGGCCAGGTGGGGAGCGCGCCGAGCAAGAGGAGGAGCAAGATGAGAAGAACGACGGTGGAGAGAGTCATCGTCTCCTAAAATAAACCGCCGCGGAGCGGGCGACTATAGGGAGAAGCACGTCAGGCCTCCTGCGGGTTCGGCTGTCGTGGCCGTTCGGAAGGCGGAGAAACAAGGGCCGCGTCCTTGGATTCATCGGGGGGTAATACATTGCGATCCGTCGAGCTTGCGCATGGCTTGGAGCGCCCACCCGCCGTCTTTCCCGCCGGCATGGGCCGATGACCATGCTTTCGTTCGTTTTTCTCTTCCGCCGTACCGCGCTTTGTTTTCTCGCCTCCTGGTTGCTCGCCTCCCTTTGCCTCGGAGCGGCGTCGCCTACTGCTCCCGATTCCTCCAGCTCTGGCGCTCCTGCGGTAGAAAAAAACGATCTCACCTTGGAGGGAGTGACGGCTCGTCGAGCGGCGCTGCAGAAAGAAATTGCGACCGCGCGAGCCGAGCTGGCCAAGCTGCCGGAGGGCAAGATGGATGAGACGGCGCTCTGGTTGACCCAGGAGACCGCCTTGCTGGAGCGGATGGATAACCTCTATGTCGAGCAGCAACGCACCCTGCAACACGCGGCCGATCTTCATCGTGAATCCACCGAGGTGGAAGAACGGACCAAGAGCCGGCGTCCGCCTGAAGCGGTGCTCAAGCCGCCCTTCGGCGTTCAACTGCTCGATCAGCTGTATGCAGAACGTGACTACCTGGAGCAGGCCCGCGGTTGGCTCAAGACCGACGTGAGCAACGCGACCGAGGCGTTGCGCGAGGCGCGCGACGCCCTCGACGAGAAAGAGCGGGCCCGTCGCGCCGCGCGGGAGGCGTTGGCCAAGGCCACGGATCACGCCAAAGCCCAGAGCGAGTTGCGCCTGGCCGAACTCGAAGCGCGGCTGGCGGAGGAAACGGTGCAGCTGCGCGAGAAGGCGCTGCGGACGCTGAAGCTGCAGCAGTCCTTGCTCGAACCGAAGCAGGCGCTGCTTCGGCCCAATTTCGATTGGCTGCGCGCCCACCTGGTCATCGCGGACGACGAGATCGCCGTGGCGCGCGCGCAGCGGGAAAAACGAAGCGGTGAAATCGACGCCGCGCTCGCCGCGGCGAAGGAGGAAGCGGAGCGGACCTCGCGTTTGGTGGTCGCGGCCGAGCGTCATGTTGATACGGATACAGGATTGGAGGAACTCGAGTCCCGCCGAGCCGATCGGCAGCTGGCCGATCGCACCCTCGGGGTGCTCGGCGCGGAACGGGAGCGGCTGGATGAAATGGACAAGGTGGTGGAGCTGCGCCGCCGTGTGCTCGCGGGCAGCGCGACGGTCGAAGAGATGCGCGGGTGGGAGGCCGCGAATCGCACCGCCTTGCAGCATCTCGAAAAGGAGCGCCGGCTTCAGTTGGAAGAGTTGATCAAAGGCCGACAGGAACTTCAGGACCTGCAAGGCCGGTTGAGCCGCGCCTCCACGACCAACGAGCGCGGGCCGGTTTGGGTGACGGATCGCGTCCGACACCTCTCGGCCTGGGTGGCTTTGTCCGACCGAGACCTGGCCGAGATCGACGGCCTGCGAACCGAGCGCCTCCGCTTGAAAGAAGAACTAGGCGGACGCGTGAGCTCGTTTTCTTGGAGCGACACGCTCGCGGCCGCGCGGCGCAATCTGGCCGCCGCCTGGAGTTACGAGGTGTTTTCCGTCCAGGATCAACCCGTGCGCGTGAGGACCATTCTGGCGGTCATGCTCATGGTCATTGTGGGACACGGATTGGCCCGCTGGACGAGCGACCTGATCGGGCGCGCCGTCTTTGGCCGTTTTGGGATGAACGTCGGGCGGCGCGCGGCCTGGCAGACTCTCTCGTTTTACGCGCTCTTCCTTTTCGTGGTGCTGGCCGCGTTTAACCTCTTTCACCTCTCGTTAACTCAATTCTCGGTCGTGAGTGGTGCGTTAGCGGTGGGCCTCGGTTTCGGCAGCCAGAATCTGCTGAGTAATTTCATCAGCGGCATCATCCTTTTGATCGAGCGCCCGGTAAACCAGGGAGATGTGATCGAGATCGACGGCCAGCAAGTCACGGTCGAGAAGGTCGGTCCGCGCAGCACGATTGTGCGCTCGGCGGACAACACGCACGTCATCGTTCCCAACAGCCGCCTGCTCGAACAATCGGTCACGAATTGGACGCTCTCCGACGATGTAGTGCGCCGGAAGATACGGATCGGGGTGGCTTACGGTTCGGCCACCCGCGACGTCCATCGGCTGCTCCACGACGTGGTGGCCGGGCTGCCCACCGCGGCGCTGCACGACCGCACTCCGGGCGTGACCTTTTGTGATTTTGGCGACAACGCGCTGATTTTCGAGGTTCAGTTTTGGAGCAACGTGCAAGATCGGCTCGAGACTGAAACCGAGCTGCGCCACCGCATCGCCGAAGCCTTCGGCCGAGCCGGGATCGTCATGGCCTTTCCCCAGCGTGATATCCATTTGGATACAAGCAAACCCCTGCAGATCGAGCTCACACCGCCATCCCCGCAGACGGAGACCAAGGCCAGTCGAGATTCTGGCCGCGGGTCGGAGTGATCGGCATATCACCGAGAGGATGCGGGTTAGGCGGGGAGATGCACTCGGATCGTGCGGCTGGGCCAAGTTGGAGTCGGAAAACGCCAAACTCCAAAGGTCCAAACTCCAAAAAATAGCGCGCTTCGCGCAGACTCTTTTGGCGTTTGGGATTTGGAGTTTGGCGTTTCTAGAACAGCTCAGCATTCGCCTGGCCTAGCGTGGATGCATGCGAAGCGCCTCGGCGAACTGGGCCAACTCCTCTGCGGGGATGTCCGAAATCGCGAGAAAATTAAAGCCCTCGCGCGACCAGGCTTCGGCTTGGTAGCCGTCTCGTTCCTCACGGCGTAGGGATAATTTGGTGACAGTGGCTGGCCAGATGAAAAGGTTGATCACGTGCTGCCTCCGGTGAAAAACCAGGGCGGCGGTGGGGTGGCCTTCGAGTTGCTCGAGGCGGCCGCCGGCTAAGGGAAAACCGGCGGTCGCGAGATCGATCACCGGCGGAGAAAAATCGAGCCGACCGGCGAACCAGGGTTTGACCGTGTGTTGATCGGTCGAAGTGACGTCGGTCAGATGGCTCGCTTGGAGGGAGCGGAGGTGATCGGAGAACGCTTCGTCGAAAAGACGCTGGGAGTGCGCGCGGCCCTGGCCCCAGGTGAAGCCGATGAAAAGCGCGAGGGCAAACGAAGCGGCCAGAGCGGCGAGATTTCCCAGCGGCCACCGCAGCCGGGGCGCGCGCGTAGTGGAGGGGAGCGGCGCCGGAGGAGGCGAGGGCACTACTGCGGCCGCAGTGTCGGCGCGAAGCGCGGCGCGGATTTTATCGGCCAGGTCGGGCGGCGCGGTGAAGCGGGGCATCGCTTCACGCAGCGCGACGCGGCGAGCGCGCAAGGCTTCGGCCTGCCGCGCGCACTCGGTGCAGGTGCGCAGGTGATCGGCCAGGTCGAGGTGGTGGACGAGGTCGAGCTCGCCATCGGTATCCGCTTCGAGGAGACGGCGGGTTTCGTTACAGTCCATGAGACAAATTTTTGTCGGCCAGAGCGCGCAGCTCGGCCTGCAGTTTTCGACGAGCCCGGGCCAGGCGCGACATCACGGTCCCGATCGGAACCTCCGTCACCTTTGAAATCTCGCGGTAGGCCAGACCTTCGAGTTCGTGCAGCACGATCACCTCGCGAAACTCGGTCGGGAGGAGATCGAGGGCCTGGCGGAGCAGTTCGCTTTTGATCTCGTGCCAAGCGAGAGCATTGGCCTCGGCCAAATGATCAGTCGGCCCGTGCGCTTCTTCTTGAAAGGTCTCGGTCGCGGGGGCGCGACGGTGCTGACGCAGCTGGGAATAACAAACATGCCGCACGATGGTCAGCATCCAGGCTCGCCCATCATTGCCCCGGAACCGATCGAAGGCCCGATGCGCGCGCAGACAGGCTTCCTGCACGGCGTCTTCGGCGTCGTGGGGATCGCGCAGCAACCAGCGCGCAAGATTATAGGCGGCGTCCAAATGGGGCAGCATGAGCTGTTCGAAAGTCGTCGGCACGTCAGGCACGGGGGCTTCCATTTGAATGATAATGCCGGCGAAGCTCGTTTTATTCCCGCAGGAGTGAAAAAAGATTTTTCTTTCGAGCAGAGGAATAATCGCAGGGAGGCGCGGGTATTCAATGGCAAAGGGCGCACGTTGCGCCCCGCTCCATCCTCAATTCGCGAACCGCATTCGCACCATGAACGATCACATTGTCCACGACCCCAGCAACGACGGCATCGACCGCCGCGGCTTTTTGAAATGCATGGCCTGGGCCGGCACCGGCGTGCTCTGGTCCCTCAACGGCGGCATTCTCACCTCCCGCGCTCTCGGCCAAACCCCGGCCGCAGGCCTGACTCCGGCTTCGATCGGCTCGCTGAATTTCGTCCAGATCAGCGACAGCCATATCGGTTTTAAAAAACCGGCGAACCCAGATGTCGCGGCCACCTTTCGCGAAACTGTCGCGCGGATCAATGCGCTACCCGCGGCGCCGGAATTCATTCTCCACACCGGCGATCTCACCCACTTAGCCGAAGCGGAGGAGTTCGATTCTCTCGAGCAAATGCTAAAGGACTGCCGGACGAAGCAGGTCTTTTATGTGCCGGGAGAGCACGACATCCTGAATGACAACGGCGCGCAGTACCGGGATCGTTTTGGCAAGGGGACGAAGGGGCAGGGCTGGTTCAGTTTCGATCAAAAAGGCGTTCACTTCATCGGCCTGGTCAACGTGCAGGGCATCACTGAAGGCGGACTGGGCGTGCTCGGAGCGGAGCAATTGGACTGGCTGACCAAGGACCTTGCGCCGCTTTCGTCGGAGACGCCGCTCGTCGTCTTCGCCCATGTTCCCCTCTGGATGGTGTATCCAAAATGGGGATGGGGCACGGACGACGGCACTCAGGCCCTGGCCCTGATGAAGCGCTTCGGCTCCGTGACCGTGCTCAACGGCCACATTCACCAGGCCCTGCAAAAAATCGAGGGGAACATGACCTTTCACACTGCGCGTTCGACCGCCTTCCCTCAGCCCGAGGCCGGCACCGCGCCGAAACCGGGTCCCCTGCTGGTCGAGGCGCCCAAGCTGCGTTCGTACCTCGGCCTGACCAGCGTCTCCTACGTCGAGAACCACCCCACGCTGGCGATCGTCGATTCCACTTTGGCCGGCAACTGACGTTAAAACATGGATACGGTTCTCTGGGCCAAGGCGCACGGTGCCGCCACCCACTTCCCCGTCGCGCTGGTGGTTTGCTCCGGCGCGCTCGATGTCGTGGCTTTTTCACTACCGGACCGTCCCGGCGCGGCGGGTCTGGAAGCGGCGGGGTACTGGACCCTCCTGCTCGGCGCGGCTGGGAGCGTGCCGGCGGTGGTGTCGGGGTTGTTGATGACCAAGGGCAGCGTGCTCGGGCACGGAGCGTTGCGGTTGCACCACCTCTTTGTCTGGCCGGCCTTCGCCCTGCTCATCGCTTTGGCGACTTGGCGCGGATTGATCGGCCCGCGGGCGCCGCGACCGCTGGCCGCGCGCTACCTGGTGGGCTTGGGTTTCGCGGTTGGGTTGATGCTGGCCGCAAGCTACTGGGGTGGAGAACTGATGATCGCGCGCTGAGATGAAATCGATCTCTTCCCTCAAAGCCTGCTTCGCGGCGATCTTGGCCGCAGCCTTGGCCCTGAGTTCTGCCTTCGCGTTCGGTGGCATTCTCCGGCAGCAAGAGGCGCGTGCGTCGCGGCAGCAGCCGATGACGGAGTCGTGGTGGGAAACGCCCACCCCGATTTCGGTGAAAGACGTGGCTCGTGGACGAACCCTCTTCCTCGACAGCTGCGCGCACTGCCACGGAGCGGATGCGCGGGGGGACGAAGGACCTGACCTGCATGATCTCCAGGTCAGCGACCGCTACGTCGCGCGGATCATCACTCACGGCATCCCTCACGAAATGCCGTCCTTCGCAAAAAAGCATGATGCCGCCGATATCACCGCGCTCACCGCTTATCTGCGCTCTCTGGAACAAAGTTCAACTCCAGTCGAGAAGTGACGACGGTTTGAATACAAAGCGGGAAGAGCGCCACGCCACGTGTTGCCCCTTTGGATACAGCCCGAAGAACGATCAGGCTGCCTCACGCCGGTTTACGCTGATGCGCGTCCCTGACGGCCCGTCCTCCGTCGGTTCCGCCAAGGGGAAAGACGAAGGGAACAATGGGGCCTAGGGCGAATCGTGGGACTTGCTTAGGGAGGAACTCAGCGGCGCTCACTAGGTTGATCCACATCGGATCTGCCTAGCCAAATTTGCTCCGACCAGGCAAGTTTGGCGCTTCTCCATGTTCATCCCTCTCCGTTCTTTTATGATTTTCGCTGGGCTTGGCCTGAGTTTTGCCGGCAGTCCAGCGGAGCCCTTGACCATCACCTTGGCTGCTCCCACGCCGCCGCCGAGCGAGGCGTTTCACTTGGGAACGGCGAAGCGGCCGGACGGCGCGACCCTGACTTTGGACAGCCAAAGCCTGCGGCGCGACGATCGGCCCTGGATCCCGGTGATGGGAGAGTATCATTTTTCCCGTTACCCGGCCTCGGACTGGCGGGAGGAGTTGATGAAGATGAAGGCCGGAGGTATCGACATCGTCGCTACGTACTGTTTTTGGATTCACCACGAAGAGGTGGAGGGAACGTGGAATTGGGAGGGCCAGCGCAACCTTCACGAGTTTGTCCGGCTTTGCGGAGACGTGGGCTTGAACGTGATTGTGCGTTGCGGGCCCTGGGCCCACGGGGAAGTGCGGAACGGCGGGCTGCCCGACTGGGTAGTGAATCACAAAGACTGGAAGATCCGCACGACCGACGAAGGATTTTTGAAGCAGACCCGCCAGCTCTATACTCAGATCGCCGAGCAGTTGAAGGGGCAGCTCTGGAAAGACGGTGGACCGGTGATCGGCATTCAACTGGACAACGAGTATTATGGCCCGGCCGAGTATTTGCTGGCCTTGAAAAAAATCGCGCGCGAGGTCGGCTTGGATGTGCCGATCTGCACCAGAACCGGCTGGCCGCAGCTGACCACTCCGATGCCGTTCGGCGAGATCGTTCCGCTCTACGGCGCCTACGCCGAAGGTTTTTGGGACCGCGAAACGACCTCCATGCCAGGTCAATATTGGGCTGCCTTTCGTTTCTCGCGCCTGCGCACGGATGAGAACATCGCGAACGAACAACTCGGTCGGCACGCGGTGCAAGACGAGAGCGACGCGGCGCGTTATCCCTATCTGACTTGTGAAGTCGGCGGTGGCATGGTGCCGAGTTACCATCGGCGGATTTTGATCAAGCCACAGGACGTCGAAGCCACCGTCCTGATCAAACTCGGCTCGGGCAGCACGCTGCCGGGTTATTATATGTATCACGGCGGGACCAATCCCGACGGGAAACTGACGACCTTGATGGAATCGCAATCCACCCCGACGACCAATTGGAACGACCTGCCGGTCAAGTCCTACGATTTTCAGGCTCCCATTGGTGAATACGGGCAGCTGCGGTATCATTATCACCAATTGCGTCGCCTGCACCTTTTCCTCGCCGATTTTGGATCCGCGCTGGCGAACTACCCCATGACCCTTCCGGATCGAAGGCCGGAGGGGAAAGACGATCTCACCACCCTGCGGTGGACGGCGCGCTCCGACGGCAAGAGCGGCTTTGTATTCGTTAACAACTACGAACGGCAGAAGGCGATGCCGGCGAACAAAGGGGTGCAGTTCGATTTAAAACTCGCGGACGGGAATTCGCTCCTGTTTCCGGCTGAGCCGATCGATATCCCGGCGGATGCGCGTTTCATCTGGCCTTTCAACTTGGACTTGGGCTCCGGTTTTCGTCTGCGCTACGCCACGGCTCAGCCGATCTGCGCGGTCACGGTCGGAAAAACCCGCACGATTTTCTTTTCGGAAACGCTCGGAGTGCCGGCGGTGTTTTCGATCGAAGGCGAAGCTGCGCCGCGGCCGGTGGGTCCTTCGTTGAATCCCGCCTTTGTCTTGAAAGGGACGGATGGCACGAGCGTTCGCGTCGTTCTGCTCGATGAAGCCACCTCGCTCCGACTCTATAAAGCGAATTGGCTCGGGCACGAACGGGTGTTTATTACTCGGGCTGGGTTGGTGGTGGACGGGGACAAAGTTCGGCTCACGGCCCCCGAGCGGAGATTTTTAACCATGAGTGTGTACCCGGCTCCGGATCATCTGGATCTGACCGGGAGCCAAGCGGGCGTTTTTCTTCGCTTGATGCCTGAGCCGCCTCCGGTGGTGAATGCAGAGACTCAACTGGAGAGCATCCAAGCCGCGGGACCGGCTCGCGAGATCCCGCTGGGCAAGGCGTCCAAGCCGGTCGCGGCCGAGCCCACCGATGCGGATTTCGAAAAAGCGGCGGTTTGGAAAATCAAACTGCCGGCCGACCTCGATCTTTCGAATGATCCGATCCTGCGGCTTTCCTACGTGGGCGACGTCGCGCGCGTCACGCTCGACGGGAAACTCCTGACCGACAATTTCTACAACGGAACGGTATTCGACATCGGACTACGCCGCTACGGGCCGGAAATTCTCCACGGCGATCTTCGCGTAGCGGTTCTTCCCTTACGCAAGGATGCGGTCACGGGGCCAAATCCGCCGATCTACCTGCAAGAGGAAGCCCGGCCTCCCTTCGGAGAGAAAGAGATGATGGCGGACGTATCCAAGGCCGAGATCGTGCCGCGTTACCAAGTAGAAATCAGCCCGAGCAAGGAGCCGTAGCGGAGGATTTGGTCCGTTCGGGTAAGAGACGATCCTTCCGCTCCGGCGGGAGGATATGTCGCTTACGTGAGCAAAGAATCGAGAAGTCGGCTGATCAGAAGATCGTCCAGGAATCCCAGCAGGCCTGCTATTGTGCGAATTCAACCGCGAGGATAAGATCAGCCTAATCCTATGTTGAATTCTCCTGTGACCGTCCGACACGAAAGGGTTGTCCTCCCAACCTACGAACCGCTGGCGCCCGATCTGAATCCGATGTTTTTGGAGAAACGGGTCTATCAAGGCAGCAGCGGCAAAGTGTATCCACTGCCATTCTACAATCGGATCGCCGAGACCAAGACAGATCGGTCGTGGAAGGCAGTTTATATCGAGAACGAGTTCATTCAGGTCATGGTCTTGCCGGAGTTGGGCGGCCGGATTCACGTCGGCCAGGACAAGACCAACGGTTACGATTTTTTCTATCGGCAGACCACGATCAAACCCGCCTTGGTTGGGCTCGCCGGGCCTTGGGCCTCGGGTGGGGTGGAGTTCAATTGGCCCCAGCATCATCGGCCCGCCACCTTCATGCCGGTCGAGGTCGAGGTGGAGAATCACCTCGACGGAAGCAAAACGGTTTGGCTCAGCGACCACGACCCGATGGAGCGAATGAAAGGGATGCACGGCGTTTGCCTGCACCCGGGGCGGTCGGTGATTGAGCTGAAGATGCGAGCCTACAACCGCACACCCTTGGTCCAGACGTTCCTCTGGTGGGCGAATGTCGCGACTCACGTTCACGAGGGTTACCAATCGTTTTTCCCCCCCGATGTCAGTTTCGTGGCCGATCATGCGAAGCGCGCGATGAGCCGTTTCCCGCTCTGCGACGGACAGTATTACGGCGTGGACTATGCGAAACGAGCGCGCGACGGCGTGCCGCCGGAAGAAATTCCGCCGCAGTTCGTCCCGCCGTATGGTTTACCGGATACGCAGAAACCGGCCGGGATTCCCAATTACGCCCCGAACGACCTCTCTTGGTATGCGAATATTCCGGTGCCGACTTCGTATATGTGCATCGGATCGCAGCAGGATTTTTCCGGCGGCTACGATTATAAGCGCCAAGCGGGGCTGGTCCAGGTGAGCAATCATCATATCTCTCCGGGAAAGAAACAGTGGACCTGGGGAAATCATCCTTTCGGCTACGCCTGGGATCGCAACCTGACCGATGGCGACGGGCCCTATATCGAGTTGATGTTGGGAGTGTACACCGACAACCAGCCGGATTTTTCCTTCCTTCAACCCGGTGAAACCAAAGCCTGGAGTGTATTCTGGTATCCCCTACAAAAGATCGGTCCGGCGCAGCAGGCGAATGCCCGCGCGGCGGTGAGCCTGCAGCTTCGCGACCAGGAAGCGCGGATCGGAATCGCGGCGACGGAGGTGCTGGCCGGCGCCAGTGTCCTGCTCAAAGAAAAGCAGCAGCTGGCGCGCACCTGGATTCACGACTTTGCGCCGGACCGGCCGTTTGTGGATACGGTCAGCCTGACGGGCAGAGTCGAGGACCTGGAAGTGACCTTGGTCTCCGCGGCGGGTGAGGAAGTGATTTCATATCGCCCGCAAACTCCCGCCGCGGCGGAAATCCCTGCTCCTGCGACCGAGCCGGCGGCGCCCGGAGAGGTTTCGTCTGCGGACGAGCTCTATCTCATCGGGCTTCATCTCTCGCAGTACCGGCACGCGACGCGCGACCCGATGGAATATTGGCGGGAGGCGTTGCGCCGCGATCCGGGAGATGCGCGGTGCAACCACGCAGTGGGACTGTGGCATCTCCGTCGCGGCGAAGCGGCGGAGGCCGAGCGTTTTTTTCGAGCCGCGATTGCGCGCCTGACCTCGCGCAATCCGAATCCCTATGATGGCGAACCGTTTTATCATTTGGGCCTGGTGCTGCGATTTTTGAAACGCGACGACGAAGCTTATGCGGCGTTTTATAAAGCGGTGTGGAATCAGGCTTGGCAGGGCGCGGGTTATCACGCGCTGGCGGAGATTGACTGTGTGCGCGAGGAGTGGGCCAAAGCGCTCGACCACCTGAACCGCTCGCTCCGGCTCAACACCGATAACCTGCGCGCGCGAAATCTTCGGGTCGTGGTCCTGCGGAAACTCGAGCGCAATGAAGACGCGGAGCGCGGCTTGGCTGAGACGCGGGCGTTGGATCCGCTCGACGCCTGGGCCCGGTGGTTGGACGGCCAGGAATTAAACTGCGACAATCAAATCCGCCTCGATCTGGCCCTGGACTATGCGCGGGCTGGACTCTGGGAGGAGGCAATCCGGATCTCGAATACGGCAGCGCCAGAGCCGTTGTCTGGCACCGGGCCGCTCGTCGCCTATTACCTCAGCTATATTTATGAGGAGGTAGGAAACAAATCGGAGGCGGAGCGTTTGGGCGGCCAAGCCCGTGAACGGCCGCTAGACTATTGTTTTCCGGCCCGCTTGGAGGAGATATCGATTTTAAAAGCCGCGCTGGCGCGGTGTCCCGAGGATGCTCGGGCCGCTTATTACCTGGGAAATCTGCTGTATGACAAACGCCGATACGAGGAGGCGATCGGACTCTGGGAGCAGAGTGCCCGCCTCGATCCGACTTGCTCGATCGTGTGGCGGAACTTGGGAATCGGGTACTTCAATGTCCGTCGCGATCCGACGCAGGCCCGCGAAGCCTACGCCCGCGCGTTCGCGGCCAATCCGCGAGATGCCCGCCTCCTCTACGAGCGCGACCAGCTTTGGAAAAGGCTAGGCGAGAACGCCGCGGTGCGTCTGGCCGAGCTCGAGGCGCACCGGTCCCTTGCCCTCGAGCGGGACGACACGGCGGTCGAGCTTTGTGCGCTCTATAATCAGACCGGGTGCTCGGAGCAGGCTCGGCAGGTTTTGACTGGGCGACGCTTCCAGCCTTGGGAAGGCGGCGAAGGCCAGGCCCTCGGACAGTGGACGCGCACCCACCTGCTGCTCGCGCGCGAGGCAATGCAGCGCGGAGACGCGGACGCAGCGATTCCGCTTCTCGAGTCGGCTCGGACTCCGCCGGAACTTTTAGGCGAGGCGAAACACCTCTTGGCCAACCAGAGTGATCTTTATTATTGGCTGGGCGAGGCCTGTCAGGCGGCGGGCGAAGCGGAGAGAGCGAGGGAATACTGGCGGAAAGCGGCGGCGTCTCGGGGAGATTTTCAGCAGATGAGCCTGCGCGCGTATTCGGAAATGACCTACTTTTCGGCCCGGGCACTCGAACGCCTCAACCGGAAGGAGGAGGCCCGGGACCTGTTTTCACAGTTAAGAGACTACGCGCTCAGGCTCGAACAGACCCCGGCCAAGATCGATTATTTCGCCACCTCCTTGCCGACGATGCTTCTTTTCGAGGACGACTTGCAGGCTAGGCAGTCGGCTACGGCCTGGTTTCTCCAAGCCCAAGCGGCCTTTGGTTTGGGCGAATGCGCCGCGGCTGAAGCTCTGCTGCAGCGTGTGCTCCGGCACGATCCCAGCCACGCACCCGCCGGCGATCTTTTGCGCGAGGTGCAGCAGCATGAATATAAAAGGTAGCGACTGAGCGGGAGGGCAAAGGCTCAAAACCGATTGATTAGAAATTGATTTGTAGAAGGGCCGGCCCGACTCCGTCCGGACTTCAGCCTCCGGTCGGTCCGGACAGAACCGGCCCATGCACAAATCGATTCTGACGAACAGAACTCTACGCCTTCACTCCTCTTAACGGCGACCGTTTACTATTATAAACTAGAGCAACGTCTGTTGCCGACAGGCTTGGATCAGTTTGGCCAGCCGGCGTTCGCGGGTGGCGGATTGCCGAGCGTTGATCACCCACCAGGTCATCCGCTTCCGATAGCCGGGGCCCCGCTTTTGGAAAAACTCCCAGGCGGCCCGATCGGCTTTGAATGCTGCTGTGGTCTTTGCATCGAAACGAATCTTGCCCTGCTCGAAGGCATACACGCCGCACTTGGCCGCACTCCGGCCTTGAAACTTCTCCAGCCCGGCGGGCGTCATGCGGCCACTGGCGATGAAGGCTTCGGCTTTGGCGATGTTGACCTTGCTCCAGATGCTGGACGGCTTGCGGGGAGAAAATCGAAGACAGTAGCGAGTGCGGTCGATCGATCGACACACGCTGTCGATCCAGCCAAAACAAAGGGCTTCGTCGACCGCCTCGGACCAAGTCAGACTCGGACGACCGGAACCCCGCTTGTAAAAGCCGACGAACAGTTCGGTCTCCTGCGCATGATGGGTCTGCAACCAATCCCTCCATTCGGTGGACGATGAGAAGAACCGAGGCTTCATGGTGGCTAAGAAGGAGCGAAGACGAGGAAGGTGCTCAAGAAAGAAGATCGCCTCACCATGATGAACGGTAGCGGAGAGGCTAGCGCCGTGGACCCGCAATAGGAGTTGGGGGCAAGTCGACTACCATAACGCAAAAACCATAGGACGGACTGGCGATAGTATATTATCGATCTATATTATTACCCAATAAAAGGTGCGGGAGTACGGATGGAGAAATGCAGGCATCCCTATATTTAGGGAAGAAGGACGAAGAAAAATTAGCCCAGGAAATAATTTACCTCCCCACCGGTAGAGGAGTACGCGCGCTCTGCATCGAGAATGAATATAATCTGCAGAGAGATGGCGCCGGGTTAAATTTATAGGTAATTGTATTTAATTTCTTGTCATTAATTTGGTTCATCGATCATGTCCGATTGAATATAACAACTTAGGCGGGGCTTCCTCGGCCACTCGGCCGCGCCGCCTGATACTACCCGGGTTGTACTTCCATTAGACATCGATTGGCGACACCTGCGTGGGTCGTCGGAGGGTGTTCGAGCGGATGGTGCAACGTTTATACAAAATCCAATATGACCCCGAGCTGTTCCACCTCTCTCCGTCTGCGAACAATGACCTTGTTTGCCGGCGTGTTTGCAGCAGCGCTGCCGTGTATTCACGGGCAGCTAGTCGATCGTACTCTTGCTCCCAACCTGGCTAATGAAGGCATTGCCAAATCATTTGCCGATGAAAATGGAGCGGGGCGAGGCAATGTCATGACCCCAAATTCCTCTGCGTTTATTATTGGGCGAGATCCCTTCCGCGCGATTCGCCGCGGGAGGCAAATCTTTCAACGAAAGTTTTTGCCGTGGCAGGGGCTGGGTCCGATCACGAGTATGGGCCAGGGCGACGTGGCCAATAACATCGCGATCGGCGCTGGGTTGTCTGATAGTTGTGCGTCTTGCCATGGCCGTCCCCGCGGCTCGGCTGGTGTGGGAGGGGACGTGGCCACGCGTCCGGACAGCCGGGATTCGCCGCACCTTTTTGGCATTGGCCTGAAAGAAATGCTGGGCGACGAGTTCACCACCGCGCTGCGTGCGATTCGCACCGGAGCGATCGACCTCGCGCGCCGCAATCGAGCCCCGGTGACGGTGAATCTCACGTATCAGGGAATAAACTACGGATCCTTGACCGCCAATGCCGATGGCAGTGTTGATACCTCGCGCGTCGTGGGCGTGGACCCGGATTTGAGGGTCCGCCCGTTTTTCGCCCACGGGGAAAAATTCACCATTCGTGAATCGCTGATCGGTGCGCTCAACGACGAGATGGGATTGCAAGCGGTCGACGCGGAACTGGCCGCGGCCAAAGCGGGTGGACGCATGGTCACGCCGGCGGGCATGGTGCTGGACGGTTCACGCGATCGTCTTCAGCCCGTGCCTACGGCCTTCGTCGGCGCCGATCCAGATGGCGATGGGGTGGTGAATGAAATTCCCACCGCGATTGTGGACTACCTCGAGTTCTATCTTCTGAACTACTTCAAGCCTGGGACCTACGAGCAAACTCCGGCAACGATTCGCGGGCGCGCGGTTTTTGCGCAGATGCAGTGCGTGCGTTGCCATGTGCCGGACCTCACCATTCAGCAGGATCGGCGAGTGGCAGATCTTGATACCGTCTTCGATCCCGAGCGCGGAATCTTCAATGGCCTGTTTGCCACGGCCGAAGCCAAGTTCAATACCATCGATGATAGGTCGGGCCATCCGTCGTTGAAACCGGCTAAACGAGGATCGTTCGTGGTGAAAAATATCTTCACCGATCTGAAACGACACGATCTCGGGGCGAAGTTTCACGAGCGAACCTATGGAGGAGCAGTCGAAACGACCTTCATGACCGCGCCGCTCTGGGGTGTGGGCACGAGCGCTCCCTATGGCCACGATGGACGGAGTATCAACTTGCCCGAGGTGATTCTCCGCCACGGAGGTGAGGCGAGCGCAGAGGCCGGGCGCTTCGCCGCTCTCTCCGACGTCGACCGCAGCAGTGTCTTGGAATTCCTGCAGTCCTTGGTCCTCTTTCCACCCGATGATACCGCCTCGACCTTGGATCCCGGAAATCGGAACGATCCCCGGTTTCCCCAAGCCGGTCACGGTAGCATTCGTTTGGGCGCTCTGTTCAACAACCCGGCGGATCCAGAGTAAAATCGGATCTCCCCTCCGTAGGTCGTGGGAGTGAGGTCGTCAGGCGACCGAAGAATCCGCGACGAACACGATGGCCTTCTCTCACCAGAAGGCCATTTGTGTCACCAAAATCCTGTTACAGTGGATGAGGCAATTGCTCCCGTGCCGGAGTGCAGCTGAGCCTCAACGCGTGCTGATCCATGATCCTGACCCAAAAGTCAGGTTTCCTGTTCCAATATGCATAGCACAATTTTGACCGCCGGTGTAAGGTTGGCGGGGTTCGACGGATGGGGGCGGGGCGGAAATAAAGAAAAACGAAAACACCTCTTGATTTCCGATTCGCCCGTTCCGTTGTAACTCTTCGAATCCATTATCGTCTCAACTCTCTGTCATGAAATTCACCCGACTCTCACTCTTAGACGTGCTCCTTTTTAGGATACGACGTGAGTCGTGTGCGGCTCAGATCGGGCAATGGACGAATCCGCATAGTGAAAGAATCGGCAGAAGGAGCCGACCCAATTATGCGAATCGTATGGGAAGTGGAATAACGTAGCGACGAAGTCATCTTCATCGCCTGACGCGACCACTTCCTGCCTGGAGGTGGTTTTTTTGTGCCTGTGCGCAGCCGCTTCCGAACCGAGCCCCGAGCTCGTGACCTTTTAAATACAAGTGGCTTCACCGCTGAGCCCAGGAAAATCAGCCAAGGCCCGCATGCCAATCCGCGGCCATCCAATCCGTCCCGCTCTTTGCGGACGAGAGGGATGAAAGGTGAGAGTTCTTTTTCTTTGAATAGGATTAAACGTGGTGCGCTCGAGAGCGTTAAATGGCGAAGCCAGCCACGTCCTTACGCCTGTTGGTATTACCAGCTAGATCGCCGCGCTTTCATCGCGGAGGACCGGGGGCAGCGCCCGGACAGGCGACCATTTTCGCGGCATTAGTTTATTAGGAGAACGTCTCGTTGCCAACGAGGATAGGGCGGAGCGTAACCGCCATGCCGCACCAATTTTGATCCCGACGCATAGAGAGCGATGCTGCGGCCTTTTAAGCCGTCTAGGAGGGTGCAAGTCCCTACGGGTTCACTTTCCCTACCGCGCGTTGCGTGAGAATATAACGAACCGTCCGCAAAACGGCAGGACGTCGGTGAAAATCCGACACGCGCGTCCACTTTATATATGGGCCGTTAGTGATAAAAGAGAGCACGCCGCACTTGCAATGCGGAGGAGTCGGGGCGGTACCGACACGGTCCAGTCTTCGCCCTGTGCATCGCAGTCGAATTACACGGAATGACGATGCCGCTCATCCATTTTGCCTTAGAGATGTTGATAGATACATGCCGCACTTCCAATGCGGACTACGCGGAGCGTTACCGCGCTGAGGCACCATTTTTATCGAGGTGTGGCAGAGCAGCAATTGCGCTCCGCTGTAAACGGAACGGCCTTCGGGCCTACGTAGGTGCAAGTCCTACCGCCTCGACCACGGTGATGTAGCTCAACAGGAGAGCACGCGGTTGATAACCGCGAGACGCGGGGGCAGCACCCGACTTCACCACCATTTTATTTATATACACGTCGCAGATGTCCTAGGGGACGGTTTGGTCTCCAAAACCGAACGGTTCGGTGCGATCCCGAGGCGACGTGCCAATTCCCAAACGAAGAGTAACACTCAGCGCGCAAGCGGCTGAGGCCGAGTAAAAGTCTCGGTGAGGGCAACGCCTGCTCAGCGCTGAGCAGGCACAATTTCGGAAGGTTGGTGAATCAGTATCACGGCTGGTCGAAACCCAGTAATGCCCGGAGCGTCACCGGGACCTTCCATTTATCGCAGGGAGCCAAGCGGCCGAGGCGCCTCATAAGCTACCTCTCCTGGGGGCAGTTCCCAGCCCTGCATCCACTTTATGGTTACAAAAATATAATGGCGAGGTCGAGGTAGGGCAGGGGACTCCGCTCCCCGCCGGTTTGAATCATGCGACGCCGGGTTACTGGCCCCAACGGAGTGGACGCCCTACCACTGAATCGTTCTAACCCTTTTATCAGGTGCGTAGCTTAATCAGACAAAGCAGCTCACTGTGAACGAGCGGATTCCCGGGGCAGGGCCGGGCCACCTGACCAGCTTGCGGCCGAAGAACAACAGCATGTTCGCCTCTCTGTCTAAGAGGAGGAAGTGGGGGCAGCACCCATCGGTCGCGCCATTTTCGAGGCGTCGCCAAGCAGCCAAGGCACCTGGCCTACACCCAGGCATTTCGGGGGTGCGAGTCCCTCCGCCTCGACCATTTTATTTATTCCCGAGTAGTTCAATGAGTAGAACGCCGCACTGTTAATGCGGATGTTGGTGGGGCGGAGCCACCCTTGGGAGCCAGTTTCGTCGGCTGCGGGTGAACGAGGTGTTGCCTCCGTATAATAAGCAGCAAATGCATGGTTCAAACCCCGGACAACTATCTATAGCAGTTTCAATAAAAACGTAGCCACTATAATCACCCGCGGTGGCATCCTTGGAGGCTCAACTGGAGGGCCCGGCTTGTCCGGGCTGCTACGTCCCATCGGCTCGGACAAGCCGAGCCCTCCAACCGACCTACCCTAGCAATACCCTCTTTTGTGCTTCTTTGCGGCCTCGGTTTTATTGAATCCGCTTTATTGTTTTTCGGGCTGTAGCGTAGGAGTTAACGCGCTCCGCTTGGGACGGAGAGATCGACGGCGCACATCCGTCCAGCCCGACCACTTTCATTTCGGGGTCGTCTAGGAGTAGGACAACGGGCTTTGAACCCGTGAACGCTCGTGCAAATCGAGCCCCCGGAACCAGTCTTCGCCGAGTGCAACGCAGGCGAAGACTGCCGCGCCGTAGTGCGAAGCACGAAGGCGGGCGTCCACCGTCGCTTTGGCTACGACTCGGCAAGCCGGTAAAGTTAAGACGGCTTTTTATAACGCGCGCCGAGTGCAACGCAGGCGAAGACTGCCGCCCGACTTGTCCGCCATAGCGCAAAGCGCGACGGCGGAAGTGCGAAGCACGAAGGCGGGCGTCCACCGTCGCTTTGGCTACGACTCGGCAAGCCAGGGGGAGATGCTGCGCGAACATCCACGCTGATGCTATAGTGTCGGGAATCTGGCGCAGGGAATTTTGATTTATGACGGGAGACGATCCAGCGATCGCGGGACTCTCATAAGGTCGCGCAGCTCAGGGCAGCACTGAGGTTTCCCACCATTTTGCCGGACAAGCATAGAAAGCGATGCACCACATTGGTAATGTGGATACGGAGGGCGCACATCCCTCGCCTGGCTCCATTTTTTAACGCGGGACACAGTCGAGCGCCGTTTATTGTCGGTATGGCGGAATAGGATACGCAACAGTCTCAGAAACTGCGGCCGCAAGGCATGGGGGTGCAAATCCCTCTACCGACACCATTTTTTATTTGGCGGAGCGCCAAAGTGCGAAGGGGGGAAAGTTTGAAGGTGTGAAAGTGCGAGTGCAGCGGCGGTGTCGCCAGAAAATGAGGCGTGCCTTAATAGCACTAAGTTAAAGCGGACTTTCGCTAATTGCTGTCTCCGGATTGAATGTAGGCGGGGTGCCCTCACCCCGCAGAGACGTCACTCCTCGGAGGCGGCTTCGCCGTCGCGGGGTGAGGGCACCCCGCCTACAACGAAAACAACGCCAGCAGAGTCGCGTTAACTGAGTGCCATTTGGGTCCTGCCCGTTTTCTTGGTTAGGATCGCATCCGTGGCCTACCTCGAATCCTACTTATTTTTCGCAGCGTGGTGGAAATCAGAATACACGCGAGCATGAGAGTCTCGTGCCCGAAAGGGCGTGCGGGGGCGGAGCCCGCCGCTGCGACCAATTTATGGCGGTGTGGTTTACCCGGAAGAGGAGACGGGGCGCACTTAAAACGCGACAGCCTTCCGAGTGCAATTCTCGGCGCCGCTACGACCGGACATGGTGAAAGAGGAAACACAACAGTCTCAAAAACTGCGGCCAGCGATGGCTTGCGCGTGCGATTCGCGCTGTCCGGACCACTTTATAGGCGCGTGGTGTAAAGGAGCACAGCCGGTTTTATACTCCGGGTCGCACTGGATCAGTGCCTTGTGCCGGTGCAAGTCCGGCCGCGCCCACCGTTTTGGTCTGTAAGCGTAGTCAGCGACGCACGGCTTTCGTAAAGCTGAGAGCGCGGAGCATTCCCGCGGCAGACCTCCATTTGTTTTCGCTTCCGTAGTTCATCAGCAGAACGCCTCCCTTGTAGCGAGGATGCAGTCGGGGCAGCACCGACCGGAAGCTCCATTTACAGCGGCGAACGTCGGAGCAGATCAGCACATGACCGGCGACCATCGGGGCTCCGGCGATGGCCGCCTTTTATATTTTCGCGCAACTCGGCAATTAAAAAGTCAACCGCCCCGCGAAGGCGGAATAGTCCCAGTGTGAGTCTGGGGTTGCGCGCCATCTTCACGCCTCGGTCGGCAATATCATAGTCAAGCTCGCTTCTAACGAGACAAAGTGCCGGTGGGAATCCGGCCCGGGGCGCCATTTTATTATGCACGACTCGGCAACAGCTAGTCGCCCGCGGTCCTAACGCGGATCAGTCTCCGTGCAAGTCGGAGGTCGTGCGCCATTTTCGCCTGAGTAGTGAAATGTAAATCACGCTGCGCTTCGAACGCAGAAGTCTGGGTTAAATTCCCAGCTCGGGCACCAGCTTCAAGGAGTGGGCCGATACTCGTACAGCGTTCCATTAAAATGGGGCATTTATGTTCCCAGCGGCCGCCGAAAGCATGGCTCGCGTGGACGCGTCGCCCTACCCTCAAACCGTATACCGAGAGAACGATTAAGAGTCAGAGAACGATTCCGAACTCGATTCCTTCGCTATTCGCGCGTGAGCGCCGCACTCGCACTTTCGCACCTTTATACTTTCCCACCTTCGCACTTTTCACGGCACGCATTGGAAATGCGTTGGGTCGGTGCGAACCGGCTGAGAAGCGTGATCTCTACCTTCCGCCATTTTTTGGAGAGCGAACCAGACAAGCGCGCTGGCCCTGTTTCGAAAACAGGTGGGCCGTTGATTCGGCTGGGCGGCAGAAGCTCCGCTCTCCGCCAAGGAAGGTTAAACCGCCGAGGTGCGGTCACTGTTTGCTAAACAGTCGGCTCGGGAAACCGGGTGCCGGGCAGGACGGCAACCTTCCGCCATTTTTCAAAGAAAAGAACACTCACCGACGTATCCGAAAAAAACACATTGAGGTCGGAGGGTGGAGCGGCCCGTCCCGGGACGTTGGCTGACGCCCGCGACGCTTTTTGAACGCGTTGCCCGCGAAAGACACGAATGGACACGAAAGTTTAGACCCACGGGATACACCGAAGTCGCGGAATAATCTAAATCATCTGCGTCACCAAAAAGGTATGACAAACCCGCTTCCGTTCTGTCTTTCCCGTAGCGGGGCGGCTTTCGTGCCGAACTGCGGTCTCCGATCGAAACAGCGGGAAGGTTTCTGGGTTGCATTGAGGTCATTCCGCCTCTGGTTCACGGGGGCTTTGGCTCCTCGGGGGTTGTCGCCGCCATGCTTTCAGCCAGGGGAAACGACAGCTTTGGATCGACAGGAGGCGGTTCGTACGAGTTTATGGCGTTCTAGCCAAAAAATTATGATTAAAATAATCGCCCTGGTGTGTGTATTAATCTGCGCTCCTCTTTATGCTGCGGACGTTCCGGCGTCCGAAGCCTCCATTCGGGAGATGCTCACCGTGACCGATGTGCGGAAGTTGCTGGATAGTATGATCCCGCAGATCCAAGGCATGATGAAGAACTCCATGCAACAAGCGCTGGGAGGACGCGAATTGACCGCCGATCAACAGAAAATGGCGGATAAGGTGTCAGAAAAGACGACCGCTCTGATTAAAACCGAGCTCAGTTGGGAGAAACTCGAGCCGATGTACATTGCCATTTATCAAAAGTCCCTCACCCAGGAAGAGGTCGACGGGATGTTAGCGTTTTATAAAACGCCGGCCGGGGCGGCGATGATTAAAAAAATGCCAGTCGTTGTGCAAAACACGATGACTGCAATGCAGGCCAGAATGGGCCCAATGATGCAGGAAATTCAGAAGATGGCAAAAGATACGGTCGCTGAAATTGAAGCGGAAAAATCTACGAAAGAATAACGAGTCGGTGAGTCACGTGGCGGTCACGACTTCTCTCGCTTGAGAAGTCGTGTCGCCGCCGGAAACGGGAGCCGGCAAATGTATATAGCTGAAACGGAGCGTATGGTTTTGCGGGAGCTGAATCTGCAGGACGCAGCTTCAGTGGTGCGCATCTTCTCTGATCCAAGATCGATGGAGTTCGCACCCATGGCTGTGACTTCAGAAATATCCATTGCGCAGGACTTCATTGGTTGGCATCGGCGGAACTATAAAGATTTCGGCTATGGCTCGTGGGCCGTCATCCTTAAAGATAGCCAGCAATTCGTCGGCCAGGCTGGATTGGTTCCTCACCACGCAGGGGTTGAGGTTTTTTATTCGTTTATACCTGAATATTGGGGGCGGGGACTCGCGACCGAAGCGGCGATGGCATGCTTACGGCACGGTTGGGAACAGCTAAAGCTCCGTCGTCTGATATCGGTGCTTCATCCGCAAAATCATCGAGCTATTCGAGTCGCGGAGAAGATTGGGATGAAGCCCTCCGGGATAATACGAATGTGGAATAGAGAAAACCTGCTTTACGAATCCGCGTAGCGGCACGGTTTCCGTGCCGGGATTGTCGCTCCCCGCTGCGGGGCGAAGCGGAGTCGGAAGGTGGAGCGGCCCGTCCCGGGACGTTGGCTGAGGCCGAAGACACCGAAATCAAAGAACGCACGGTGAACTTCTTTCACGAGTTGGACCGACTCTGCTATTGAAGCGTTGAAGGCTATTGGGGAAGCTCGGTTAATTCCTTGAGCTGAGCCTAAGCCAAACAGAGCGGCGAAACTCCGAATGTATATAATCGTTATTCAAGCCTACTGATAAATGAATAAAAAGAACCCTAAGGTTGATCTGTATTTGAGTAAGACAAAAAAATGGAGGGAGGAAATGGAGGAACTGAGGAGGATCATTCTCGACGGTCGACTGACCGAGGAATTCAAGTGGGGTAAGCCTTGTTACACCTTTCAGGAAAGTAACGTTGTAATCATCGTTGGATTCAAAGACTCCTGTGCGTTGCTATTTTGCAAAGGGGCTTTGTTGAAGGATCCGAAGCGTATTCTTATAAAACCGGGGGAGAATACTCAGGCGGCTCGCCAGCTTCGGTTCACGAATGCTCGAGAGATCGTCGCACTGGAACCTGTCTTGAAGGCCTACCTTGATGAAGCAGTGGAAGCGGAGAAAGCCGGATTAAAAGTAAATTATAAAAAGAATACAGAACTTGTATTCCCCGAAGAATTTCAGAGGAAAATGAAAGAAATGCCGGCCTTGAAAAAGGCTTTCCAGGCTTTGACGCCGGGACGGCAACGAGGCTACCACCTTTATTTTTCTGCCCCCAAGCAAGCTAAGACTCGAGAATCGAGGATTGAAAAATGCCTGCGCCAAATTCTCGCCGGAAAGGGATTAAATGATAAGTGATTCGGTGCGGTTGTCGCTCCCTTCCTTCCTCCGGTCATTTTATCTATGAAGACACTTTCCTTTTTCTTCGCCGTTGCGGCGCTGTTTGCCGCTTCACCTTCCCACCTTCGTGCCCAAACCGTGCAACGGGTCGCTTCCTTCGATGAAAAGGGGAAAGAGTACCCCGAATCGATTGCGGCAGATCGTGCGGGCAATTTATATCTCAGCCTGACCTTCGCAAAAAAGGTGAAGAAAGTGACGCCCGATGGAAGGCAGTCCGACTTCGCTCAGATTCCAGATCAATGGCTGCTCGGTGTGGCCTTTGATCCCGCGGGCAACTTGGTCGTGGCGGGAGCGAGCGGAATTTGGAAAGTGTCCCCGACCGGCATCGTCTGGATGTTCGCCGCTGTTCCGGGACACAAATCGCTCAACGATTTTGCTTACGACGCGAGCGGCAATCTCTATGCGAGCGACGACGAACTCTTCGCAATTTGGAAAATCGATCCGCAAGGTAACGCAGTGATTTGGAGCTCCGATCCTCATTACAGAGTGACCGACGCGACTTATCCTATTCCGGTCGGATGCAACGGACTCGCTTTCAGTCACGACCTGAAAACCCTTTTTATCGATAATACCAGTGAAGGCCTTCTTCTCGCGGTTGATCTTCGCGCCGACGGTAGCGCGTCACCCGCGCGAGTGATCGTTCAAGATCCGCAGTTGATCGGCGCGGATGGAATAAAATGCGACGCGGCGGATAACATCTACGTAGCTCAAAATATTCAGCGAAAGATTCTGCGGATCTCAAAGAGCGGAACCATAACCTCGCTCGCGGAAGGAGGCCTTCTCTCTTTTCCCACCAGCTTAGTCTTTGGTCGTGGGATGGACGCCAACACCCTGTTCATCTCCAATAATGGCGACGCTTTCTTCAGCAATAAACCGTCCGGTCAAGGCGTGCTGCGCCTCGACCTCGCACGATAGCGCGGGCGAATAAGTCTGTGCGGCCGAGCGCTAGATAATAAAAGCAGGCGGCAATAGTAGATAGATTCGGGCTCCTTCACTAAAGAAGACAGCTTGATACTAGGGCCGGTCCGCGAAGAGTGTTGCCTGACCAGGGGTCGCGGTTCCTCACTGGCAGCGTAATCAACGCTGCTCGCTTGCGGCTGTCCTCCCTGACCGCTTTGCCGGGAGTATATTCGCGTTGCGGCAGCCTCAGCGCGACTTCGCGACGCTCCTGCGTTTTCGGCCGCGGGTGTTTCCCTCCGTGGTATTTTCGATCGGCACCGGGCGGAGTGCCGATAGGATTCTCGGGGAGATATCGGCTCCTGTCTCATTGAAAGCGAGCTGCTAAAGCCGACGTTATACCCGCGCTTTTTTGGCGCCCTCTCATGTCCCTTCGCACGGCAAAAAAATCTTGGGCTAACCTGAATAGTGTTTGTCGCCTCTATATTCTGTAGTGCTTATGCCGTTACGTGTCATCAATGAAAAAAGATTTCGGGGTCCACTTTGGAGGTCGGTTCTGGTCCCCGTGGCCACATTGACCTGCGCCACCTTTTTTCTCTCCTGGGCGGTGGGCCGGTTGCTCTTTGAGTCTTCTAAAGTCCAACATTCGGATCAGGTGATTGCGCGTGCGAATGAGTGGTTGAAGCTCGCGGTCGATATGGAGACGGGCGTCCGCGGCTTTCAGCTGACGGGCGATCCCACGTTATTAGAACCGTACGAGAATGCGTCGCGCACGATTTCGCCGACCTATTTCGACCTCCAGTCGCTTGTAGCGGATAATCCCGAACAACTTGATCGCGCTCGCGCCGCTTTTGCCGCGCAGCGGGATTGGTCCGCTTTTGCGCGCGATCTTATCCGCCGACGTCAGGAAGGCCGGGATTATCAAAGCGTCGAAGTGAATACTCAGGGCAAGGCACTTTTCGACGCCTTTCGCCAACGAGCGGGGGTTCTGGTCGCGGCGGAAGAGCAGTTGAAGAGTATTCGGGCGAGGTCGTTCGCGCGCAGTCTCAGAATTTCTCTCCGCGGTCGCTGGGCCTTTCTCGCTTGTCTCTGCACGGGGATCGGGTGGTACGCCTGGCGGCAAATGGGGGCGGCGGGTGAGATTTTTCTTCAGTCTCAAGAAAGGGCCCAACAAGAAGCCGAAAAGGCGCGGCAACGGGGAATCGAATTCGAAGCGATTTTCGAACACGCGCTTGTCGGAGTCGCACAGGTCGACGCGTCGACCGGGCATTTCCTCCGTTGTAATCCTACCTTCTGCCGATTGGTCGGGTATTCAGCGGAGGAGTTGGTCGGCCAGTATACTCCGGAAGATCTGACTCACCCAGAGAATCGCGCGGAGGACAGGCTCAAGCTCCAGCGGATGTTTCGCGGTGAAATTGAACACTACGCCGCGGAGAAGAGATATGTCAGGCGCGACGGAGAAGTGATCTGGGCGGACGTCATTGCTTCGATGATACGCGACGTCAAGGGCCGTCCGCTTCGCACGGTGGAGGTCATCGTCGACCTGACGGCCCGACGAAAAGCGGAACACGCCTTGCGCGTGAGCGAGGATCGACTTCGCTTGGCCACGGAAGCCGCGGAAGTCGGAATTTGGGACTGGGATATCGTTTCGGGTGAACTTTATTGGTCGGAGAAATGTAAAATCATGTTCGGCTTCTCCCCTCAGCACCGGGTGAGTTATGAAGATTTTATATCATCGGTCGCCCCGGAGGACCGCGAGCGAGTCAAGTCCGCGGTGAATGCCGCCGTGAACGGGAATAACGAGGGTCTCTATAGCATCGAATTTCGCTCCCGTTGGAAGGATGGCACGGTCCGATGGATCAATTCGCGTGGCTCGGTCCGCTTCGGAGAGAACGACCGCCGACCGGTTCGCTTCTTCGGTAGTGCTCTTGACATTACAGAATTAAAGCAGAATGAAGCCAAACTGCGCGCCGCCCATGATGAATTGGAGGAAAAAGTGCGGGAGCGAACCCGAGATTTAAGCGTCGCCCTGGAAAAAGCGCAGGAGGTCGACCGGCTGAAATCCGAGTTTCTTGCCACCATGAGCCACGAGCTTCGCACGCCTTTAAATTCAGTGATTGGCTTTGCCGAGATCCTCGCCGCAGGGCTGCCCGGACCGGTAAACGAGGAGCAGAAGCGCCAACTCAGTTTTGTCCATGGCTCGGCGAATCATCTGCTCCAAATGATTAATGACTTGCTTGACTTGGCACGGATCGAGTCGGGCCGAGTTCAGCCTTTCTTTGAAAACTTTAATCCGGCCGACGTGATCCACGACGCTCTCGAAACGATCCGCCCTCTCGCCCAAAAAAAAGGCCTCCGATTGGCGACGGATCTCGATCTGCCCGCCCACATAAAAACCGACCGAAAAATGTTTTTTCAAGTCCTGCTCAATCTGCTGAGCAATGCGGTGAAGTTTACCTCGACCGGAGAAATCACACTGACCAGCCGACTCGAAGACTCTGGCTTACTCACTCGGGTTCGCGACACCGGGATCGGGATAAAGCCGGAGCAGTTTACGCTTCTCTTCGAGGCCTTCCGCCAAGTAGACGGTTCCGTCCACCGCCGCTACGAGGGCACGGGACTCGGCCTCTACCTTTGTCGAAAAATCTTGAATCTCCTGGGCGGCCATATTCAGGGCGAAAGTGAATATGGGCGAGGCTCGGTATTTAGTTTCTGGTTACCAATGGAGGGCCCATTATGATTTCCGGAAGAGTCCTGATGATCGAGGACAACGAGCAAAATGCCTACCTCGCGCGGTATCTTCTGGAGGGAGCCGGGTTGTCCGTGACCGTGCAGCGCAATGGCCGCGACGGGATTGCCTCAGCCCTCGCTGACAAGCCCGATCTGATCCTACTAGATATCCAGCTGCCCGACCTTGATGGTTACGCCATCGCGCGGGAGCTGAAAAAGGATGAACGAACGCGGCATATCCCGCTCGTGGCGGTGAGTTCTTTTGCTATGCCAGGTGAAAAAGCCAAAGCGATGGAACTGGGTTGCGCCGCCTATATAGAAAAGCCAATCCGGGCCCTGAATTTTGTCGGAGTGATCAACCGCTTTTTAAAACCGCCGGAGGATCCGCAATGAAAATATTGATCGTCGATGATCGGGAGGAAAACCGCACTATATTGCGGATGAAGCTCTCGGTCCACGGATACACCAGCGAGACCGCGAGCAATGGAGTAGAGGGCCTCGCAAAATTGCGTCGCGACACTTTCGACGCGGTCATCACCGATCTGATGATGCCGGGAATGGATGGCTATCAATTCACTCACGCAATCAAGACTTCGCAGCACCTGAAGCACCTGCCCGTGATTATTTATACCTCTACTTACACCGATCCGCGCGACGAGGCGCTGGCTCGCAACCTTGGAGCCAATGCCTTCATCTTAAAACCCGCGACCGATGAAAAATTCTTTAGCGTGGTCGCTGAAACGATCGCAAAAGCCGGACGTGGCGAACTGCCGACGCCCGATATGCTTTCACCCGACGAGGTGCATTATCTTCGTAGTTACACCGCGCGCCTGATTCAAAAGCTGGAGGACAAAGTGGAGGAGGCGGCCGCGGCTAATATTAAATTATCCGAACTCAACACTGCGCTCGAAGCCCGAGTCAGCACCGCGACGGCCGCCTTGAGGGATGCCAACGCGGAACTCGAAGCTTATGTGAATTCCGTGACACATGATCTGCGGGCTCCCCTTCGTGCGATCGAAGGTTTCAGCATCCTGCTTTCGAAAGACGATGGTTCACTGAGTGCGGAAGAGAAGAAGCACCTTGCAGACCGCATTTCACAACGCGCGGCACAAATGCAGGAATTGATGCAGGATCTCCTCAACTATAGCCGGCTTAAGGAAGAGGATATCACGCTTGCTCCGGTCGACTTGGAGGAAGCGGTGAAGATTGCAGTCGAGCGAAATCAAAACGAGATCGCGTCGCGTCGGGCCCAGATCGATATTCTACCGCCTTTTCCCCGAGTTTTTGCCTTTGAACCCGTGCTGATCCAAGCCTTGACCAACCTGATCAACAACGGGATCAAGTTCGTCGCGGAGGGAATACAGCCGCAGTTGAAAATCGCCGCGAAACAAAGTGAGGAACTGGCCCGAGTCACCATTTCGGACAACGGCATTGGAATCCCAGAGGAAAAGCGGGGGCTGATTTTTAAAATCTTCGAACGCCTCCACGATCCGAGGTCGTATCCAGGAACTGGAGTCGGACTTGCAATGGTTCATCGTTCCGTTCAGAAAATGGGCGGGAAAGTCGGCTTCACCTCTCAGCTCGGGGTGGGCAGCGTCTTCTGGATTGAACTCCGGGTCAGTCGGTAATGGCCTTTCAATTACAAGTCGCACAGGAATCGGGTTTCGTCTGGGACGGTGGTGGGCGTCAGCCCGGAGCCTCTTTTGAGTTTTCGGCTCTCCCGTGGCGATTCGCTATTCTGCGCGAGGCGCTTTCATTTCTAAGACCATGCCTAATGTAGTGAACGGGCCATTTCTCGCCTGGACGTTTTGCGGTGAAACCGAGTTCAAGACATGCTGCAGTTCCTGTTTCACTCCAAATTTTCCGCCCACAGACCATCGCCTCCAACACTCAACCGGAAAAATCCATCATGAATATAGAAATCAAACGCGCCGGTTCGCAGCCGTCCAGCAAAGGGCCCGCTGACTGGTTCACCGGCGCCGTTCGTATCGACCCGCTCTTCTCCGCGCACGATCCGGCCCGCGCCGCGAGTGCGAGCGTCACTTTCGAGCCGGGCGCGCGCACGGCGTGGCACACGCATCCGCTCGGCCAAACCCTGATTGTCACCGCGGGCCTGGGCTGGGTGCAGTGCGAGGGTGGGCCGATCGAGGAGATTCGTCCCGGTGATGTTGTGTGGTTTCCGCCCGGTCTCAAACACTGGCACGGTGCGTCACCGACCACCGCGCTGACTCACATCGCGATTCATGAGCAGTTGAACGGCAAGGCCGTCGATTGGCTCGAGAAGGTCAGCGACGAACAATACCGGCGTTGAATCCCGCTTGTTACTGGGCGGAGAAAGTCTATCAGGCTGAGATTTTAAGATATCCAAACAGGCGATACAAGAAATCGGGATATAGAATGTGAATAATAACCCGCAGTGAGGCGGCGATAGGCGGCTTAGCGGGTGGTTGGCTGCTCCTCGGGCGGTTTCACTTTCCGGAAACTCCGCCAAAGGAGTAGGTCGTAGATGATCTTAGCGCCGCCACAGAAAAAAAACGGGGCGCTCATCCAGGCAACGGAGGCGATCAGGGGCGCGGCGATGAGCGGGGCAAGAGAGGTTCCGAATTGCTTGGCCGTGGTGGTCACGCCGTTTGCTGCGGAGCGGAAATTTGCTGGGACAATCGCATTCACGTAGGAGGTGCGCGTGGGGACGTCCATTTGTGAGATGCAGTTCCGCAGCCAAAGCAGAACAGCCGCGCCGGTGAACGTCGGCATCAAGGGAACACACATGAGGAGCAAACTGGAAGGAAGGTGGGTCCAAACCATCGTATTAATCAGACCGATACGGGCCGCAATCGGAACCGCGGCCAGGGCGGAGAAACCGGAGAGGAGGTTGGCCCCAAAGAAAACCGTACCGAGCTGGGCCTCGGTCGCGCCGAACTTTTGGTGGCACCACCAGGCAAGAAAACTTTGCACGCAAAATCCACCTCCGAAGGAATCCAAAGCGAAGAGTGCGCTTAACTTTAGCACCAGGGGACGCACGGGACCTAGTCCAAGTACGCGATGCAGGAGCGACTCGTCGGGAGCGCGTGCATCAACGCCAGAATCCACGGCAGCTTCGACGTCTTGGTCCAGCGCGGTGCTGAGAAAAAATAAGATGACTCCACAGCCGGCGAAGAGCCAAAAGAGCACGCGGTAGGAAGCAATCGCGGACCAGCCGTGATTCCGAAGGGCCGAAGCGAGCCACCCGCCGGCGAGCGCGCCGAGAGCACTCAGGGTGAATCCAGCAACATGATACCACGCGAACGTGCGTGTGCGAGTGCGCGACTGGACCAGATGGGCGACACATGCCTGCTCGATCGCGAGGAACGGTCCGACTTCGGCGCCGGTTGGACTGATCACGCCAATCGTGGCCGCAAGGGCCAAAATATAGAAGTTGTCCGTCACGGCCATGCCAACGCCGCCCAGCATCATGAGGAGGGCGCCCACTTTCAGCGTAAGTCGACGGCCAACCCGGTCCGCGCGGGTGGTGAGCCAGAGCGAGATGACGGCGTCGCCGAGAAAGGTGAGGGTGAGGAGAAGTCCGATTTGCTGTCCGGAAAAACCCAGCCGATCCAAATACAGGGCGAGGACAACGGCGAATAACCCGCAGCCGAAGAGACGCACCATTCGCGATGCGAAGAGCAAAATGAGGTTCTTCTTTGCGGCCACGAAAGATGACTCGCTCGCGCGGTTCGCTTAGTGCGATTTCGCCGGCTCGCCCGGGAACGTGACGTCCGGCATCTTTTTATCGAAGAAGATGCTTTTGTGGGTCGCGCTCATGGAAAGCGCGACCGCGAGGTCTGCACGGATAATTTTAAGATGACGGGCCGCCGCCGCGATGCGGGTTTGGCACCGCGTATCGACGTTGTGCATACTGGCAACCTTTGCGGCCGAGCCAACTGCGATCCCGAGGTCGATCGCTCGCAGCTGGCAAACGGGACCGTCGAACTGCCATTCCGCGGACGACGCATTCTTGTGGCCGGGTCTCTCTTGGAGAAACTCGGCGCAGGTGGCGTACCCGCAAGCTCCGCAGTCGTACTGGGGTGGATACCATTCGGCCAGGCCGATGAACAAGACCAGATCGAGCTTTTCCGCCGTATCGGCGTCGCGATACCAAATCGCTTCGCGGTGTTTGTCGCCCTGGGTCCGGAGCCAGTCGGCCAGTGTTTTGAGCGTCGGCTTGTCGTCCACGATCACGGTTTCGATAAACGGCTTTGCGCCCTTGAGAAACAGCTGGCCGCCGCTTTTCGGCGCTGTCACGGCCGCGACAGCGCACAATTTGGCCACGGTGACGACCGCCTCTTTGAGCAGGGTGGGTTGATCCATCATTAAGATTTTGAATTCGCGACGCGGCGTCGGCACTCGGCGAAAAGCGCGTCATAGACGATGAACTCACGCGCGAGGATTTCTTGGTCGCTCAGGCCGAGCGCGCTGAATCCGAAAGCGATCCACCGAAGGCCTTCGCCCGCTGGATGGGGTTTGGCGGGGTGGGAATCTGCGGCGCGGACGATTTCCGCGAGAAGTAATAACGCGGGATCAGTGAGATTATATTTTTTGAGAATCGAGTCGAAGGAAACGTCTTCGCCGTGGTGCCCCAAGGCACAACCCTCCACGTCAAACGGCGTGGCGTTCAACTCAGCGGCTCGAGCCGCGACCTGGTCCACCGGCACGAAGACGAACTCCGCCTCTTTATCGATGAAGTTGCGGATCAGCCAGGGGCAGGCGACTCGATCGACTTTAATTTTTTCGCGCGTGATCCACTTCATTGGAGTACAGGTTATTCGACTTTAATTTCTGAATACAAAGCATCGAAACAGGTGAAGCCATGTTCCAAAATTTCCTCGTCCTTCTGTCCCAGGCGCGCGAGGCCTTTGAACACCCGGTGAAGGCCTTTTGCTTCGACCCGACCAAATTTTTCGTCCTCCAGGTCGGCGTCGTGAATCATCTCCGCGATTCGGAGCACGGCGCGGTCGCGCAGTTGGAAACGTTTCACTAGGGTTTCGAAAGTACAATTGTCTCCGTGGTGGGTCAGATCGCCTTCGTCCATGTCGTAGGGAACAGCAGAAGGTGTTTGCTTTGCTTGCGGCGCGAAAACGAACTGCGCGGCCGGATCGATGAACCGCTTGATCAGCCAGGCGGAGCTCACCCGATCGATTTCCGGACGAGGGCGAGTCACCCAGGTTCGATGTTGATAATCCGAACGCTTTAAAGGAGCGACAGGAACCGACGGGTGATTTCCCCTTTTGGCGAGACGTTCATAGAGTCGACGCGCTTCGGAGCCACTCGGGGCTTGAAAGAAGTCGATCGCACGAAGTTCAGCCAGCTGAGCGCGGATGCGCTCTAACCCCTCGGCAAAATCTAGGTTCTTTATCCGCGGCTTCGGGCGAGACAGGGCGCGAAGCGACTTGATGATTTGTTCGTATTCTTCTCCCCGCGCCCGATTGAAGAGATCGATCATCTCGGTCTGAGAAAGCCCTTCGATCGTATTGGCCCGAACTAAGGTTGCGTCACCGCCTTCATCGCGGACCTGCTTCGCGAGCCATTGCAGCCGCTCGTACTGTTCCGGTCGATCGGGGAGGAGGGAGGCCGAGGTCTTGAACGGGACCGCCCCGTATTTTTTAAGTTTTCTCCACAGGTTTACGCGCTGGCGCGAATCGCCCGAGCGCAAGGTGTAAAGAAAGAGCAACCAGCCGAAAGAATCCATGGAGACGCGGTTGACGCGTGATGTAACAGATGTAACACAGCGTAAGAGCTGTCACGTAAAAACCTATTTGTCATCATCGACCTACCCTTCCCTACTTATGATCCCTCGTCGCATCCAAATCCTCACTACACTCGCGCTGGCTATAGGCTTCGCTGCCCTTGGCTTTGGCGCGGAACTGGAAACGGCCCGCATTGAGGAAATCACCGGCCTCAAAGGGACCCTGAATAAACAAGAAGGGGTCTTTAAAGTCAGCTCTCCGCGGAAGGATATTCCGGTTACGGTCGAAGGTTGGAAAGTGCCTCCGTTTATGGGGCTCACCAGCTGGGCCGCCTTTAAAGCTGACGAGAAAAAAGGAGCGATGGTGATGGGGGATATTGTGCTCTTCGAAGACGAGGTGAATTCGACGATGAGCGCCGCGTTCGAGCACGGACTCGAAGTGACCGCTCTGCACAACCATTTCTTCTTCGATAAACCTCGAGTCTATTTCATGCACATCGGTGGTGAAGGCGAAGTGGGAAAATTGGCCCTAGGCGTGCGTGCGGTCTTCGATCATATAGCGGATTTCCGGAAAGCGCAGCCGGAACTCGCGGCGAAATTTGGAGGCGAGCCGCTACCGGACGAAAGCACGATCAAGGCAGAAGCATTGGAGCAAATTTTCGGAACCAAGGCCCAGGTTCAGGCGGGTATGGCGAAGTTTGTTTTCGGACGTGAAACCAAGATGGCCTGCGGCTGTAGTGTCGGCAAGGATATGGGAGTGAACACCTGGGCGGCGTTCGCCGGGAGCGACGACAATGCGGTGGTCGACGGTGACTTCGTGGTCGCGGCGGATGAACTGCAGGCTGCGCTCAAATCGCTTCGAGCCGATGGCGTGAACATCGTGGCCATTCATTCGCACATGACGGAAGAAACGCCTCGAATGATTTTCTTTCATTACTGGGGACGAGGCAAAGCGGTGGAGCTCGCCCGAAGCGTAAAGAAAGCCTTCCCGATTGAGAAAAAATGAGCCCCAGGGCTGGCCGATGGGTTTAGTTATAAATAATATGAAGCGTACGTTTTTGTTCTGGTCGCTTCTGGTTTGGATCGGCGGCTGCGAGGCGATCGCGGCCGAGCTCGCAACCCCGCTCTTATTAGAAAAGAAAATTCCGCTGCCGGATGTTGCGGGCCGGATCGACCATCTGACCTTCGATTCAGGGCATAACCGTTTATTCGTGGCTGCACTTGGAAATAATTCGGTTGAGGTGGTGGATCTTTCCGCCGGAAAGGTGATTAAATCGCTACGCCATTTTTCAGAACCGCAGGGAGTTTTATACCTTGCGGATAACCATCGACTGTACGTTGCAAATGGAGGCGATGGCACGCTTCGAGTGATCGATACTGAAAGCTTCACGGAGTTGAAAAGCCTCACGGTGGGAGACGACGCGGACAACCTGCGCTACGATAGTTCGACGAAGCAGGTTTATGTCGGCTATGGGCGCGGCGCGATTGGCGTGGTGGATACTCAGGACGACAGCCTTCTCTGTTCGATACCGTTGAGCGGTCATCCGGAATCATTTCAGCTCGAGAAAGACGGTGCGCGGATTTTTGTGAACGTCCCCGGGGCGCACGAGGTCTCGGTCTTGGACCGGTCCACGCGAAAACAAGTGGATGGATTCAAACTGGGTTTCGCCGCGGCTAATTTTCCTATGGCCCTGGACTCGTCAAATCACCGCCTCTTTGTCGCCTGCCGAATGCCTGCCCGTATGCTGGTGTTTGATACCCTTTCTGGAAAAGAGATTTCAAAGGTGGGCATTCATAGAGACTGCGACGACCTCTATTACGATGCCGCTCGAAAACTTTTATACGCATCCTGCGGCGAGGGTTTCATCGACGTGATCGAGCAGGAGGCTCCAGACAAATACACCGTGCTCGCCAATATAAGCACGGAACCGAAAGCGCGCACCTGTCTTTGGCAAGCGGATACGCTGTTTTTAGCCGTGCCGGCACAGCGCGCCAAAGAAGCGCATCTGCTCGTTTATAGAATCGCCGCGGGGGAGACGTTTCGGCGTGCACCCCAACCGCCGTGATTCGGCCGCGACCGACGGTTCGAATTAACCAACCGGTGGCAAGCGGCTTTGCCTCGGGTTTTCTCTTGGCCGGCGATTTTGCCATACGAGAAATATTCTTTGAGGATTCTTGCTTTGTCGTTATATGGTCTAAGAAACCCTGCGCATCTTATGTACACTCGTAATTTCCGGTTTACTCTCGCGTTCCTGCTGAGCGCTTTTACCGGCCCGGTCGTTTCTGCGGCCAAGGCTGACCACGGCACCCTCACTCCGGCGAGGGATGCCCCTGCTGATTGGGTGGCCCAGGCGAAGGCGGCTTATCCGGCCGACTATTGTGTGGTTTCCGAGGATAAACTCGGTGGCGAGATGGGGCCTCCGGTGGATTATATTTATAAAGCGGTAGGAAAACCCGATCGCCTGGTTCGCTTTTGCTGCAAAGATTGCGTGAAGGATTTCAATAAAGACCCGGATAAGTACCTGGGCGAGATCGATAAAGCCGCAGCCAAAAAAGCCCAGCCCGCAAAAGACACTTCTCAGGCGCACTAAGCGAGGCAGGGTAGGCGAGACCGCACAATCAAGGTTGGTCCGACGCCGTGAAGTTGCCCCCGGTATACGTTTGGGGCGTTAAGCGTTTTTAAAATGTCCTGCTTCCACCTTGTTAGCATGGGAGGCGACGATCGCGAAGACGCAGGAACGTGCGTTCAATAGTAAAGTAGAGGAGCGCGCCGACAACGATGGCACCGAGAGCATAAAGAATGAAGGCTTGAAATGTCCCCTGCGGCACGAGTTCGGGCACATAAGTGCGAGTCAGGTGCCAGGTCATTTTATGGCTAAGATACAAGCTGAAGGTGATCGTCGCGATAAATTGCGCCCCCGGCACCTGGATGCGGCCGAGCAGACCCTGCTCGCTCGCCAGGGAGGCCACCAGGAGAGAGAAACCGAGTGCTAGTAATGGGAAACCGAATACGACGGCGAAAAAAGTTGTTCTTGGTGCGGCGATCAATATTGCTGTGGTCAGAACGATCCCTGCGGCGAGCAGCAACCAGTAAGGGTGAGCCATAGCGGCAGCCCACGCCTTGGGTCGAAAGCACTTCGCCATGGCCAAACCTAAGCCGGCCAAAATTCCGTCCATTCGAGCGAAAGTCGGATAGTAGATTACCTCGACAAAGCGGTACGGTGCCGTGCGGAGGACGACCCCGTTTTGCAGCGTCTCCGTCCAGGCAAACCACCGATACGCGAGCCCGGCGAGAAACACGGCGATACAGATGCCGACGACGCTTTTCCAAGAACGCAGCGGGAGCAAAACCAAGACGAGTAGCGGGAGAATCCAGTAGAAGTGTTCCTCCACGCACAAAGACCAGGCCTGTGACAGCGCCTTGTTATAGTGATAATCGACAAAAAAGTTTTGGGTAAAGGTGAGGAACTGCCAGGCAGGGGACAGGCCTGGCTGTTCGCGGGCGAAGGGGAGCCACTCATAAACCGCTACGATAAAAAAGTAGACCGGAAGAATTCGTAGCATTCTCCGTGTATAGAAGGTCCGAATCGGATGCGGTTCGCCTCGGGCGAAGGCCATGAAGAGTTGGGCGCCGATCAAATATCCGCTGAGGACGAAAAACAGATCGACCGCCATCCAGCCCGAAGTGCAAACGGGACGCAGCGGAGTACCGAGTCCCTCGGTCCACCCGTGAAAAAGCATGACCCAAATGATCGCCGCAGCGCGCAGCAGATCTAGGCCGGGGTACCGTTTCATAATCGCCTTCGGTTCACGCGGGCAGTGATTAAGAAACCATTTTTTTTAAGCCAGATTCTTGCCCCGAGTGCGACGTAATAGTATCAGATTTTCCAGTACAGTTTCCAAATTCACGGAGATGAGCGAAAATGAGGGATTAAATAAATGGCGGAATTCGGATGAAACGGCTGAGTCCGTCTTATTTTATTTCTGAGTGGACCAGGTGTATTTGCCCACGTAATGGAAGGTGTAGTCTGCGGCGATCGTAACGGGTGATTGGTTACGTGAGTTCCAGACTTTGGTGTAGACCGCGCCATTAATCCTGAGCAACCGGATATTCCATGAGTTGATAAGTTTGATGGGGCTGGAGGTCACATAGGTAAAATCGCCCGCGCCGTCTTTTACGAAGGGCACCGTGACATGGGTCCCCGAACCGCTCTCGGAGCCTGATGATCCGCTGCTCGGCGAGACGTCCTCTCCAATTATTTTGTCGAACGAGTAGTGGGGTGAGGCTCGGGGTGGTGTTAGAAGGGTATACCTTCCTTGTCGCCACTTCTTCTCCTTCTACGTCCACCGCACCATTGCCGTTGGCGATGCGTGGCCCGACGTCTATGGCTGATTCCGTGAGGCGAAACTTCGCGGCTCTGTATTCGGAAACGGTGGCTCCGCTGCGCCGTTACCTCGCCCGCATTCTTGGCTGCCGTTTCGAGGCACAGGATGTCGCGCACGATGCCTATCTGCGGATCTATAAAGTGATGGATCAGCGCGAACTCGAGCAGCCCACGCCTTATCTCTTCACGACTGCGCGGCGTCTTGCTTTGAACCATTTGCGCCGTCGCCGCCGGGGAACGATTCAGGATGCCGCCAGCAACCTCATTGACCTGACGGTGTCCAGCGATCCAGCGATCGAAGACTGTGTGGCCGCGCGTCAGGAATGGGCGCTGGTCGAGGCGGTCATCTCCGGCCTGCCGTCGGGATGCCAGCAAGTGCTCCGCCTGAGCAAGGTCGAGCATCTCACCCATCGCGAAATCGCGGCGCAACTTGGCACTGCGGTCAGCACGGTGGAGAAACAGCACGCGCGTGCCCTCCGGCTGTTACGTGAGGCACTCGACGAGTTGCATGCGCGTTGTAGCCATGAACCTCAAAGCAGAGACGCTGCGGAGCGCTGAACCATGAAGCCGAACTCCGACCGTACGCCTCTCCGCGAAGAAGCTGCACTCTGGGCCGCCCGGCTGGAGGGCGGCGGCATGGGGGATGCCGAGCGGAGCGCACTCGCCGCTTGGCTCGATCAATCTCCTGAACACCTCGAGGAACTCACGCGGTATCGCGAAACCTCTGCGCGCGTTTCGCCCCAGCTCCCGACGATCTTTGAAGCCATCGACTTTCGTCAGTCGGTGCTCCGCGGCCGGCGACGTCGCCGAAGCACCGCGCTCCTCGCGGCCGGTGGGATGGCCGCAGCCCTCATCTGGGGCGGACTGTCGCTCTTCTCCGGGCAGCATTTTAAAACCGCGGCGGCGGAGCGCAGGGTCGTGCGCCTCGAGGACGGATCACGCGTGACGCTCAGCGCCCGCACCGATCTTCATGTAAAATTCAGCCGGGGTGAACGCCGCGTCGTGTTGAGCCACGGCGAGGCGCTCTTCAGCGTCAGTAAAGAGCCCCGTCCCTTTCTTGTGCAGGTGCCCGCTGGCGTCGTCCGCGTCACCGGTACCCTCTTCGATGTCCACACCGAGGGCTCTCAAGCCGCGGAGGTCACGGTCGTCGAAGGCCACGTCCAGGTAAGTCCCGCCGGCCAGCCCACGGGGTCTCGTAGGCTCGATCCGGATACACGCGGTCGCATCGGAGCGGGAACCGTGACGGTTGATCTCCTGGCGCCGGGGGCGGCGGAACAGTCGACTGCTTGGCAGGAGGGTCGTATCGTTTTTGAAGATACGCGTTTGGCCGATGCACTTCGGCGCTTCGGGGAATATCACGGCTGGAAAATCGAGGTCTCTGCGGAGGTAGCGGACTTGCGCCTCGGAGGACGCTTCGATCTGGAGAACGTGCAGGAATTCCTGCGGGCGTTGCCTCGCGTGCTCCCCGTCACGATCAAACAAAATGGCACCTACGCGAAGGTCGTGGCGCGATCCTCCGAGACGCCGTGATATTTCTGTGCCCGCGAATAGAGGGTGGCGAACCGGGCGGGTGTTAAGAAGGAAACAAGCCTTCTGTGTTCCTCTCGCCCACCTTCTCTTTCGTGACTACAAGCATCCGCTGGTGCACCCTCGCGATTGTTCTGCTGATCAGTCTCGGCTCGCTCTCGGCCGCGCCAACCGCTTTCGCGCTGCCGGCGCAAAGCGCAGCCCGCTCGTTGATGGTGTTTTCGAAACAGACAGGAACGAACGTCCTCTTTCCGTTTAGGGAACTTGAAAAGGTTCGCGCCAATGCGGTGGTGGGCAGCTTTGAGAACGACGACGCGCTCGCCTTGTTGCTTCGCGGGACGGGATTCACCGCGCTGCGCGACGGCGAGGATCGCTACGTGGTCAGCGCGGAGAGAAAGCAGGCCGCAGTCGGCACGATTTCTGGTCAGGTTGTCGCACGTGCCGATCATGCCCCGATCTCGGGAGCACTCGTCCGGATCGTCAGCACCGCGCTGCGCGGCGTGACTGACGAGCAAGGAATCTTCGTGATCGCCGACGTGCCCTCGGGGGCGTGCATTCTCAGCATTGTCGCGACGGGTTACGTTTCACTGCGGATCGATAACGTCCTCGTGACGGAAGGGAACGCGACGCAGCTCGGACAGGTGAACCTGACCTTGGCGGGAAAAGACGACGTCACGCTCGAAGAAATGGTGATCAACGCCTCGGAACTCGTCGCGGCCGATGTCTTCACTCTGCAAAAGATCTATGTTTCGCCCAGCCGTTTTGGCTTGGAGGAGGAGCGCAGCGGACTGGGGGCCATGCTCACCCAAAACGACCTCGCTGCACTGCCCCAGGTCGGCGAGGATTTGTACCGATCGATTTCCCATCTGCCGGGATTGACCGCGGACGACCAAACCGCGCGCTTCTGGGTCCGTGGCGCACCGCAGGACGAAGTGCTCTCGCGTCTGGACGGCCTGGACCTGATCGAGCCCTTCCATGTGAAGGACACGGATGGCACCCTTTCGATCGTGGACATGCAGTCGATCTCGCGGTTGAACCTCTACACCGGAGGATTCACCGCCGAGTATGGCAGTCGCCTCGCGGGCGTTCTCGAAATGGAGACGGAGGATTACCGGGGTGTCCGTTCCAAAACCGAGCTGTCGCTCAGTTATACCGGTGCCCGCGTCGCCAACAAGGGCGGCACTCGGGATGGCCGTATTCGATGGCTGAGTACCGCCCGCTTGGGGTTGATCGAGCATATTCTCAAGGACGAGGCCGGAGCGGGGGACGCCCAGATCAGGCCCAGTTACTACGACCTAGGCGGGAAAATTGAATACGACCTGACGCCCAAACAAACGCTCTCGTTTCACTATCTTCACGCGCACGACCGGATGTCCGTGACGAACGAAGGGGATCCCGATCTCAAAAGTCGCTACAGCAGCAGCTATCTTTGGGGCCGTTGGCAGGCAGAACTCAGCGATCACTTGAAAAGCGAGGCCGTGCTCGCCTATAGTCACCTTTCCGCCGCGCGCGAGGGCAGCGGCAAAGTCGCGGAGGCATTTCCTGTCGACTGGGCTGACGATCGCACACTCGATCAGTGGTCCCTCCGCCAGGGGCTGACCTACGGATTCTCTGAACGCCTGCTTCTCCTGGGCGGTTGGGAAGCGGCGCACGGCACCACGGATTACCACTACCGCTTGGCGGAAGTCCGACCCTTGGTTGCGAACGGCGTTTTCACGACTCCCACGTTTCGCCGAACCGTGGAACTGGATCCCAGCGGCAGCCAAGGAGCCGCTTATCTGAGCGCGCGCTTTCAACCGCTCGATCCTCTCACCTTGGAGACCGGCCTTCGGTATCAGGTTAATAACTACGCAGACGATCACGACCTCTCACCGCGTGCGAGTGCGGCCTGGAACTTTGGCAAAACCACGCTGCGCGCGGCCTGGGGTTATTATGATCAGGCGCAAGGGCTACAGAACCTTTCCGTCGGCGACAATGAACGCACCTTCCAGCATTCTGAACGCGCCGAGCATCGCATCCTCGGGATCGAGCACCGCTTTCGCCCTGGACTCAACCTGCGAGTCGAGGCCTATGAACGACAGGTCCGGAATCCCTTCGTGCGTTGGGAAAACGTCTACGGCGGTTTTAATACCGTGCCCGAAATCGAAGGGGATCGCGTCCGCTTCAATTCACTCCGCGGCCGCAGCCGCGGAGTCGAAGTGGTGGCCGAACAACGCATCGGCGACCGCTATAGCTGGACCGCCAGCTACACGCGTTCCCGAGCCGAGGAGACGCTCAGCACCGGTCAAACCGTGCCGCGCCGTCGCGATCAGCGGGATGCTTTGTATTTGGATTTTACTTACCGACCGAATCGCAAGTGGCTATTCAGCGCCGCGTGGCAATATCACACCGGTTGGCCCGTGACGGAGCGGCAGTTCACTCAATTGACGCTCGCTGACGGATCAAAAGTCTGGTTCTCGAGCCCCGGGCCGCTTTATCAACTCCGCCTGCCGGCCTATCAACGTTTGGACCTGCGGGCGCAGCGGCTTTTTCATTTTCGCAGCAGCGACCTCCGCGTCTATGCCGACCTCTTTAACGCGCTCGGCAAACGCAACCTGATCAGTTACCATTACCGCGTGGAAAAGCAGTCCGATGGGACGGAACGCGTCGTGCGGGTAAGTGGTGATAAACTCTTCCCCCTGCTCCCTGGTTTTGGCGCGAACTGGGAATTTTGACCATTCCTCGCCCTAGATCGAAGGGGGAGGGGCGCTATGAATGGGGTGCGGGGGCTGGATTAAACCAGCGATTCTACTGAAGCGGGATTATGAGCCGGGCTTACGAAGAGAAGGGCGGCGAGGGTGCGGAACCCGCCGCATTTTTTGTCGTTTAAGCGAGTAAAGTTCTCCACGTGCCGGGCGGCGGGGCGGGTCCCGGTTGCTGACGCTTGAATTGTGATCACCAATGCGACGATGCACATCGTCAATCAGGCCATATAAAAGCGGTCCTGGTGAATTTGAATGGCGTAAACCCGGTCCACATCGGCCTCCGAAAATGGCGAAGGCCGACTTCTTGTGGAAGTCGGCCTTCATTGGGTGCAGGGGCTGGATTTGAACCAGCGACCTTCAGGTTATGAGCCTGACGAGCTACCAGGCTGCTCCACCCTGCAACAATCGGGAGGGCGAGACCATGCTTCGCTTCCCCGACCTGTCAACGAGCATTTTCGGTTAGTTGTAAAGTTTGGACATTTCCGTTCTTCGCTACTTCGCGCTTGCCTCGGGCCAGCGGGCTCTCTGTTTTGGACCGCTCTGTTCGTTGAATCAGCAACCTTAACCTCCCATCCCGATCGCAAGGCGGCCCATTGGCCGACCTGTGTACGAGATACATAGATCATACCATGAATGTTAGTTTAAAAGACCTGCTCGATGCCGGCGTGCATTTCGGGCACCAGACCAAGCGTTGGAATCCTCGTTCGAAGCCCTACGTCTTCGATCATCGTCAAGGCATCACGATCATCGACTTGGGTAAGACCCACGAGCTCCTCAACAAGGCCTACACCTTCATCGAAGACACCGTCGCCAATGGCGGCAACGTTCTCTTTGTCGGTACCAAGCGCCAAGCTCAGGACATCATTCGCGAGGCTGCGACCTCCACCGGCATGCCTTACTGCGTCGACCGCTGGCTCGGTGGCACCCTGACCAATTTTTCGACGGTCAAGAAGTCCATCGCCAAATACAAGAAGTACCAGCAGATGGAAACGAGCGGCGAGATGGCTAAGTTTTCCTCCAAGGAAGAAGCGGCCATGAAGCGCGAGATGACCCGCATGCAGAAGAATTTCAGCGGCATCGTCGAGATGGGCGAACTGCCTTCCGCCATGTTCGTGGTCGATGCGAACCACGAAAATATCGCGGTCGCGGAAGCGGCCCGTTGCAAGATTCCGTGTGTTGGTTTGGTGGATACAAATTCCGATCCGACCCAATTGTCCCACCCGATCCCGGGCAATGACGACGCGGTGAAGTCCATTCGCATCATCGTCGAGACGATCGTGGCCGCGGTTCAGAGTGGTCTCGGTCAACGCGAGTCCCGCCGGACCAACCGCGCTCAGGCCGATCTTCGCGCCGCTTCCGCCGCTGTCGCGGCCGCTGCTGGCGTCGAGACGACCGATGGCGAAATCGATCTCAGCCGGGTTGAACTTCCTCCGGAAGTGGCCGCGGTGGTCGAGGGCGAGACTGAAGTCACCGCCGCCGCCAAGAAGAAGCCGATTCCTCGCAAGAAGGTCGCCGCGCCTAAGAGCTAACTGTTACTGTTCGCTGAAAGCACTATCATGAGCACTGCCGTCACATCCCAACTGGTCAAAGAGCTGCGCGAGAAAACCGGCGCTGGCTTACTAGACTGCCAAAAGGCTCTCACCGAGTCGAAGGGCAATCTGGAAGAAGCGGTCACGATTCTCCGCAAAAAACTCGGTGGCAAGGTCGACAAGCTGGCCAGCCGCGCCACGAAGGAAGGCCTGATCGAGAGCTACATTCACCTCGGTGGAAAAGTCGGCGTGCTGCTCGAAGTGAACTGCGAAACCGACTTCGTTGCCCGCAACGAAGATTTCCGCAGCTTCTGCAAAGATCTGTGTCTGCAGATCGCGGCCGCGAGCCCGCTCTACGTCTCTCGCGAAGAAGTTCCGGAGACGGAGTTGGCCAAGGAGCGCGAAATCGCTGCGGCTCAAGTCGCCGGCAAGCCGCCGGCCGCCGTGCAGAAAATCGTCGAGGGGAAGATCGAAAAGGTCTACTCCACGCTCTGCTTGCTCGACCAGCCGTTCGTCAAGTTACCGGAAAAGACCGTGAAAGAAGTGCTCGCCGAAAAGATCGCCAAGATCGGTGAGAACATCTCGATCCGCCGCTTCACGCGCTATCAGCTCGGCGCCTGAGTTTCCGCTCTCGGACCTTGTCTCACTCTGTTTTGCGCTCCGCTTTATCGGCGGGGCGCTTTTTTTTGGAAAAAAGGTTGAAGTCGATTCTTTGACTTCACGCCGCTCGACAAGACGAGAATGAAAACTACGTCATCCGTACAGAGATGAGCACAACCCATCCGGTCAACGCCCCCGACGCGGTTTCGCGCTTGATGGCCCACGTCCGCACCTTCGACTCGCGAAGTTATAGCGCGGGAAAAGATTATTTTGCGCGCGGGCGGGTCCGCAGTATCGAGCAGACGGATGACCAAACCGTGGTCGCGCGGGTGAATGGCACGAGGACGTATGAGGTGCAGCTCACTCGCCTGGGAACGACGTGGTGGTGCGATTGCTCCTGCCCGGTGGGTCAGAAATGCAAGCACATCGTCGCGGCCGCGCTGGCCTGGCAAAAACGGATCAGCGGCGGTCCTTTGGCCGCGACGGACGACACCGATGAGAGCGGGGCATTGATCTCGAACGGAAAGACGCCCAGTTTTCGCGCTCAGTGGCAGCCGGTGTTGGAGAGTAAACTCGGGCGCGCACTCACTCCTTCCGAAGGCGCCTTTCTCGGAAAAATTTCTCAGGTCTTCCACAATTTCAAACAGCTCGGTGTGCTCTGGCCGAACGACGTGCTCCGCCTCGGTTTCGAGACCAAACAGGCCCAAGTCCCGGCCTACACGCGGATGTACGAGGGTTGGTGGACTCAGCCGCCGAGCACCCCGCTCGAACTCTGGCAGTACATCGCCGTCGATATCGAATCCTCGGGGCTGAAGATTCCGGAATTCATGGCGCCGCTGACCGATGTGTCGAAGGTGCGTCCCTCGGTCGAGTCAGCGTTGCGTCTTCGTGCGGCCGCGGACTGGATGCGCCGCTTTCGGGCCAACACCGAAGTGTATCCAAACTCCGCGGACGAGGCGCGGAGCGCCTTTCTCGACCTGCGGATTCAAGTAGTAGGGCGCCAGATCGAGTTGCAGTCGCGGCCCTCGGCGGAGGCGCCGTGGAAAGGGGTCTCGGGGGCGGTCTTTAAGCGTCTCTGTGAGGCGGATTCCCTCGCTCAGATCGAGGCTGCGCATGCGGTGCTCGCCTGCTTGATGCTGATCAAGGCGTATCATGACGGCGACTACACGGGCCTCTCTCGTTCGGACATAATTGAGCCGCGCCTCCTCAATCAAATCCTTCGCCACCCGCGAGCCAAGGAGTGCGTCGTGCGCGCCGACGGATTGCCGTTTCATTTTCAGGAGGAACCCTTGACCTGGAAAATCGTGCCCACGGCGGATGCGACCGAGCACTACACGACGGTGCTCACCCTGGCCGGGTCGGACAAGCCGTTGAACGGCCTGCTTCCGTTGCCCGGTCGTCCCAATTTGTACTTGGATGAAACCACGGTCTACCGGGGCCCGCCGCCTTTCGCTGAGGCGGGGGAACGCGTGCCGCGCGAAGCAATCGAGGATCCGGAAATTTTGCAGCGCTTGCACGCGATAGGAGCCGGGCTTCCGGTCGAGTTGCTCAGCCGCTTTGAAAGCGTCTCGCTCCAGGTACGTTTCGAGTGCGAGTTGGATGACGAAGAGCACTTTGTTTTGTTCAAGCTCGTGGCCAATTCGGCCAAACCCAAATCGCGTATCCAGAGAGTTTGGACAAGTGCCGGGTGGGAAGACGCGGGCAAGCGTGGGGCGCTGGTGGCGACGAGAAAAGAAAAAGTCAGAATTTTTGAATACATCCAGGGCGACGTGGCCGTAGCGGCACTGAAGGAATTGGATTTGATCTTTCAGCCGTACACCTCGGTTTGGACCGGACGCTTTAATCAGTCCTTCATCGATCAATTCATCGCTTGGCGGGCGCGCCTGCCGAAGGAGATTGAGGTGGTGGGGACGGGCGAGATTGCCTCCTTGCTCAAGGACCCGATTCGTGGGCGCCTCGACTTCAGCTTGATCGCGACGAAGGCGAACCGAGATTGGTTCGACCTGGCGGTGGGGCTGCGCACGGACGATGACACGCTCACGCCGGCGGAGATCGCGCTCTTATTAAAAGCCCGGGGGAGATTTGTTCGCCTCGAAGGCAAGGGGTGGCGCCGCCTCACCGTGGAGTTCGACGAGGCCGCAAAGGAAGCGGCGGCCTCCATCGGCCTCGACGCGGCCGCGCTCTCCCAAGCGGGCTTGGACGGGGAGAAGCACCGGTTTCATCTTCTGCAGATCTCTCAGAGCAAAGTGGCGGAGTTGCTCCCGGAGCGCCAAGCCGCCCAGCTCCGCAGCCGAGCCGCGGCCCTCGTCTCTCCGGAGCCGCCGCCACTTCCGGAAGGGCTGAAGGCGGAATTGAGGCCGTACCAAGCGGAGGGTTTTCGCTTCCTCGCTTTTCTTTCCGCTAACCGGCTCGGCGGAATCTTGGCCGACGACATGGGTCTGGGAAAAACGCTGCAGACGCTGACCTGGCTGCTCTGGCTTTTCCAATCGGCGCCGGCGAAAGAAGCGAAGTGTGTCCTGGTCGTCTGTCCGAAGTCGGTGATGGGTAATTGGGAAACGGAGACGGCTCGGTTTGCTCCGTCTATCTCCGTTCTGCGTTTTACTCCTGCGCTGGTTGGCCAGCCGCTGCCGGAATCGACCGAAAGGCCCCTGGTAGTGGTGGCCAACTACACTCAGCTCCGCCTCAACGAGACCTTTTTCCAAAGCGTGTCGTGGAAGGCGGTTGTCCTCGACGAAGGACAGTTCATCAAAAATCCCGCTTCGAAAGTGGCGCAGATCGCGCGGGAATTGCCCGGTGAGCAGCGCCTGGTGTTGACCGGTACGCCGATTGAAAATCGCCTCCTGGATCTGTGGAGCTTGTTCGCTTTTGCGGTGCCCGGGCTGCTGGGCACCCAAGCCAGTTTCCGTCGCCAGTTTGAGGATACAGACGCGGAGGCGGTGGCCCGATTGCGCCGGCGCGTTCGCCACTTTCTTTTGCGCCGGACCAAGAGCCAGGTCGCGACCGATCTCCCGGCGCGCGCGGAGGAAGACGTGCCGATCGAGCTCGAGGGAGAACAACTCCAGCTCTACCAAGCGGAGCTGAAGAATGCGCGCGCTCAGCTCTTGAAAATAAAGTCGGATAGCCAGCTGGATAAAATGAGATTCAACATTCTCGCCAGCCTGCTCCGGCTGCGCCAGATTTGCTGCCATCCCGCGCTGATCGATCCGACCTATGGTGACAAAGGGAGTGCCAAAATGGACGCCTTGATGGAGCGCGTTGAAGAGCTCCAAGAGGAAGGCCACCAAGTCCTGGTCTTCAGCCAGTTCGTGGAGATGTTGAAGCTGATCCAGCAACAGCTGACGGCGGCGAAAATTCGCCACCTGCTTCTGACTGGGCAGACGGAAGATCGGGATACGCTGGTTAAACAATTCCAGACCGATAAAACCTGCACCGTTTTCCTCCTGTCGCTCAAAGCGGCCGGCTTTGGACTCAACCTCACCGCGGCCTCGTACGTCATTCTCTATGATCCCTGGTGGAATCCGGCGGTGGAAGCGCAGGCGATCGATCGCACTCACCGTATTGGACAAGTGAATGCAGTGAATGCCTATCGTTTTGTCGCGCGCGGCACGGTGGAGGAAAAAATTCGTGCGCTGCAGAAAGAAAAATCCGCCTTGGCCGGAGCGGTCGTGCAGGAGGAGTCGCTCAGCCGTTTGCTCGATCTGGAAACATTGCGGCAGGTGTTGCTCTAACAGGCGATCGGCCGGTGAATGGAGCGTGGGCATCCGTGGCGGAGAATTACCCTTTGCCCTTTCGGACGGCTTTTGACGTCATCGGGCTAACCTTATGGAACTGCGAGTGACCCGGGGTGAGATCATTGCACGTGGACTGACGAACCGCTGTCCCAACTGCGGCGCGTCGACGCTCTTCAAAGAAGGCACCTGGTTCGAGTTGAACAAAACCTGTCCCAACTGCGGGCTGGTTTTGGAGAAGGACGAAGGTTTTTTCCTTGGGTCGATGTCGCTTAACTATGGCGTGACGATTGTCGTTTTCCTCGTTCCGGTGCTCGTTTTGTACTTGGTCGGTTTGTTTTCCGGGTTGGTGGCGGCAATCGTGGCTGGAGTAGGGGCCCTCGTGGTTCCGATCCTGTTTTACCGCTCGTCTCGGAGCTGGTGGTTGATGAACTATTACATTTTTCTCCCCCAGCACCTCCCAGCCAACCGCGGAGAGATTCCCCCTGGGGAAGACGAGAACATCTGAAGGTGAGGGGAGGCGGCGGAAACTTTCGGCTTCCTTTTTTTCGAAGCCCCCGTACGTTTTGCCCTCCACGTTAGGAGAGGTGGCAGAGTGGTCTAACGTACCTGACTCGAAATCAGGCGTGCCCGAAAGGGTACCGTGGGTTCGAATCCCACCCTCTCCGCCAGTTTTCTCCTCTGAGAGGGAAAATCCTGAAGCTAGGTTGCCAGTTGACGCGGCAACCTCATCATGTCCGACCCATTATTTGCCGTCACCCGGTTCCTCAACCGTAACGGTGTTATCTCCTGGCGCGTCACCGGTTCGCTCTGCGGTGTACGCATTCGAAAGAACTATAAGACCAAGGAAGAAGCTGCCGCCGAGATGGCGTCGCTTGAACTGAAGGCCGCTCAAGCCACTTCCGGTCAGCGTTCCGTTACGACGCACCTGACGCCCGATCAGGTGCGGGAAGCGGAAGCGGCGTTTCGCCGGCTCGAAGGAAAGCCGCACACGCTCGTCTTTTGCGCCGACTATGTACTGGCGAACTACCGCGCGCCTGAACGTGAAAAGCTCCTGGCCGATGCCGTCATTGAGTACCAAGCGGCGAAAGCTACAGAACAGGAGCGAGGTGTGATCTCAGCTGTTCAAGTCGATAGCATTCGAAAAGAGCTGGCTCTGTTGAAGGCAGCGTTCCCAAACTTTGCACTATCAGCCCTCACTTCCGACAAATTGGCTGGCTTTTGCGACCGCGGCAAACCGTCGCTCAAGACCTATAACAATCGTAGTGGAATTCTAAGTACACTCTTCAAGTTCGCGTTGAGGCAATAGATCTCTTAGTCAGCAAGCGCTCGGTTTGAGGAGGGGCAAGAGGAAGCAGATTCGTCGGCGTCCGCATTGTATTGTCGGTTCCTTCACATGCTCGGAAGAAGAGTATAGGAGATGATCGTACTCATAGACTGAATACGTTAGCTGATTGGGTGGCAAGCACTCAAGAACTGACCTCAGTCTCATTTCTGGTGCTCACGCTTCATGTGCCGTTCGGGCCCGCCCCGCGGGCCTTTTAAGTTTTGAAGGCTTCGAGACGGCTTCGCCTTAGTTGCTTATAGTTGCCCGCTTAGGCCGAGAAACTTGTTATAAAACCGAGTAGGTGGTCGATAGTTAAGCAGACATCTGCGGCTTCCGTGCGCGGACCCCCTCGGCGGCGAGAACCCATCCTCAATTCACCCTTTATGTATCTAGGCACCCTTTTTCGTGGGGCCGCGGCGTGGGCTGAGCGTCAATGCCGGTGCGCTATGCGGGAGAATTTGTCCGCTGTCTGCGAACGTGAGCAAGGGATGCGGTGATAATGCATGTTCCCTCGTTTGATGTTTGCGCACGCGGGCTTCTGACGTCCCGCCGGGCCTGGCGACTGCTCCGCCACCGAAATGACCGGCTGTAAATTTTAAAATGCGTTCCACTACTTCACTGAATTCTCGCCGTCATTTGCCTGTTCCAAGCGCGCGTCGCGCCTGGAGGCAGCTCCTCCGTGCCGGTCTGGCGCTGTCATTTGCAATGATGGGTGCGCGAGTCGACGTGCAGGCCAAAGGCGACGCCGGCACCGGTGTGCACGAGGCGCTGGTGGGGCCATCCATCGAAGCGAGCGCTTTCCAGCCGGCTGGCAACAGGGGCAGGACGGAAGTCGTCTTCGTCGACGCCTCGGTCACGGACTGCAAAATGCTCGAGGCGAGTGTTCGCGCCGGGATCGAAATTCGAGAGATCGACCCCAGCCGCAGCGGCCTCGCTCAAATGGCGGACTGGGCTCAGCGCCACGACGGTTACGACGCTATTCATATCTTGAGCCATGGCAGCAGTGCGGTTCTCCATCTCGGCACCGACACGATTACGACCGAGATGATTGCCAGCGCTGCTGCACGGGCAATGCTCGCGCAGGTAGGGCATTCGCTCAAAGCCAATGGCGATTTGTTGATTTACGGCTGCTACGTCGCACAAGGCGCTGCTGGCAGAGCTTGGCTCTCTCAGCTGGCAGCGGCTACCGGCGCCGATGTTGCGGCGTCCACCGATGCTACTGGTGCCGGCCGTCTCGGCGGCAATTGGACACTGGAGCGAGCGCAGGGACAGATCGAGACGGAATCGCCGTTCGAGGTGCAAGCGCTCCAATCTTATTCCGGTTTGCTCGCGACGTTTGACTTAAGTAGTGCAACAGGCACCGGCACAAAAACGGTCCAGCAGACCGTCGGCTCTGATACCGCGGTGTTCACATCCGTCCTGCAAGGCATGTTGGTCGACACCGATACTAACATCTGGGGCGGTGGCATCTCGGGCGTGTCCGGCAAGGTGTTGGCTACGGGCCAGGGAGGCGTGTTCTACGAATCACAGGTTACCCTCACCGTGTCCGGCAACAAGACTTTCGACCTTGCTTCGATGGTGATCGTAGACATGGCGGGCGAAAACAAAAGTCTGAAGATCACCACCGACAAAGGGACTCAGACGTTAAGCACCGCCTTCAGTGGCAATAGCTGGTCGGTGTCGTTCTCAGGCAGCATGTACGTCGGGATCACCTATGCCCAGATAACGACCGGCCATGCGTCCGGTCAGTTTGCTTGGGCTTTCGACAATTTTGTACTAAATAATATCACTGCTTCAGCGCCCACCGTCACCGATGCAAGGATCAGTATAAGCGGCGCGTCGGGGACCGGGGGTGCTTACAAGATTGGCGACACCGTCACGGCCACTTGGAACAACACGGCAGGTGGTGACAACAACAGCGGCACCATTTCCAGTGTCACCGTCAACTTCAGCCAATTCGGCGGCGGCTCGCTCGTACCGGCGACCAATTCCGGTGGCACGTGGACCGCCACCTATACGATCGCGTCGGGGGCGGGGTCCATCAACGGCGTGACCAACCGCAACATCTCGGTCACCGCCACGGATAGCCTTGCCAACAGCACGACGACCGCGGACACCACCAATGCCACCGTCGATAACGTTGCACCGACCATTACCTTTAGCAGCTTAGCCTTTTCTGCAGACACCGGCAGCAGCAGCACGGATTTCATCACGGCGACCGCCGCGCAGACCGTCACCGCTACGCTCAGCGCCACGCCTGCCGTTGGCGACATTGTTTATGGTTCGCTCGACAACGGTTCGACGTGGACCGACATCACGAACAAGGTCTCAGGCACGACGCTGACTTGGAATGGGGTGACGCTGACCTCCAGCAGCACGCTGAAACTCAAAGTGACTGATGCCGCGGGCAACAACGGCGTGGTCAACAGTCAGGCGTACATACTGGACACTTCCGCGCCGTCCGCGCCGTCGACGCCGGACATGACATCCGGGACCGACACCGGTGTGTCGAATAGCGATAACATCACCAGCAATACCACACCGACTTTCAGCGGCTCCGCGGAAAGTGGCAGCAGCGTCACGTTATACGATACCGACGGCGTGACGGTGCTCGGTACGGCGACGGCTTTCGGTGGCAATTGGTCGATCACAAGTTCGACGCTGTCTTCCGGCAGTCACACACTCACGGCCAAGGCCACTGATGCGGCTGGCAACAGGTCGAGTGCCTCGTCGAGTTTGTCGGTGACGATCGATACCACGGCCCCCACCGTTTCCTCTGTGTCTGTGCCGAGCAATGGCGTGTACAAGATTGGGGATAATGTCGACTTCACTGTTAATATGTCGGAAGCGGTTACAGTCGTTGTCGGAGGCGGTACTCCCCGCATTGCCTTGGTGCTCGGTTCCGCGACTGTCTATGCCAATTATATCTCCGGCACAGGCACCGGTGCCCTCGTGTTTCGTTACACGGTGGCTCCCGGCGACACCGATACTGATGGTATCATGGTCGGTGCGCTCTCGGCTAATGGTGGAACGCTGCGCGACGTCGTGCTTCTCGATGCGACGCTCACGCTCAACAGTGTCGGCAGCACCACCGCGGTGCTGGTCGATGGGAATGCCCCGAGTGTGTCCGCGATTGTGCGCGCTGGAGCGAACCCGACCCACGCCACCAGCGTCGACTACACCGTCACATTCTCTGAAAGCGTTTCCGGCGTGGACATGGGGGACTTCACGCTGACAGCGACGAGCACGGCGGCCGGCACCGTTGCGTCGGTCACGCCGGTCAGCGGCAGCGTCTATACCGTCACGGTCAGCGGCGTCGCCAGCAATGGCACGCTCCGCCTCGACTTGAAAAGCTCCGGTACTGGAATTACGGATACACCAGGGAATCCGATCAGCGGCGGCTTCACCAGCGGGCAGACCTACACGATCGACACCACGGCTCCGGCCTTGACCTCGATCCAGCGCCAGTTGCCCGCTGCGGTGAACGTGGTGGCGGCCACTGCGACGTGGCGGGTCACGTTTTCCGAGGGGGTCACCGGTGTGGATGCGACGGATTTCACGCTGACGACTGTCTCGGGAACGGCCAGTGGCACGATCACCGGTATTTCTCCTGTGGATACAACGACCTATGATGTCACGGTCGCGTCGCTTTCCGGCCGCGGCCAGCTCCGGCTAGACCTCAAGGCGAGCGGCACGGGCATCGCGGATCTGGCAGGTGTGGCTCTGGCGGACGGCGGATTTACTGCGGGCGACGTCTATCTGGTCGGAACCACAAGTGTATTTGACGCGACCAGCCTGTCCACCGGGACAACGCGCAGCGTCTCCGCGGCGACGACGAACAAAGCCGCCCAGCGTTTCACCACCTCGGCCAGTGCGCCGTTGTCAATGGTGACAGTGGCGGTGATGGTCGGCAATGTAAGCGGGTCGCCCGTGCCGGTTGCAACGATCCATGCCGACAATGGTAGCGGCGGCTTCAGTGCCACGGTCATTGGCACGTTGACGAATCCCGCCAGCCTGACGCCACAAGTGCTCAATGTCTGGACGAGTAATAGTCTGCTCTCGGCTAACACGAGTTACTGGATCGTATTCGACGACGCTTCGTCCTCCGGCGCCTATGAACTTCAGACAACCGCCGCCACCACGGGTGGCAGTGGCAATTGGCTCACTAATGCCGATTATTTTTATCGGTATGGCGCCGCGGCCGGCACCGGACCACAAGCCGGCGCACTTCGCATTGCGCTGGGCGCCAGCGCGGTGCCGACGATCACGAGCAGCCTGACGGCCAATGGTACTTACGGCACACCGTTCACCTACACGATTACGGCGACCAATACCCCAACGAGTTTTGCGGCGACCGGTTTGCCGTCTGGACTCACTGTCAATACTGCCACGGGACAGATTTCCGGCACGCCGACGCAGGCGGGTGGTTTCAATGTTTTGCTCACGACGACGAATGCTAACGGCACCGGCCAGACTTCGACGCTCGTCCTCACCGCGGCCAAGGCACAGCTCACGGTCACGACCGTCTCGCAATCACGAGTTTACAGTACGGCCAATCCGGCACTCACGGTGAACTACAGCGGATTTGTGGGCGCCGATTCGGCCACTTCGTTGACGACCGCGCCGGTTGCGACCACGAGCGCCGTGCTGAGTTCGCCAGTTGGTCTTTACGCGATCACGGCGGGTGGTGGGGCTTCGAGCGATTATGCGTTTAACTATGTCGCTGGGGGCCTGACGATCACTCAGGCGACAGCTGCGGTGAACTTGTCCGGTTTGTCGCTCACGTACAACGGGTCGCCGCAGGCTGCGATCGCGAGCACGACACCGGTGGGACTTCCGGTGGCGCTCACGTACGATGGCAGCGCGAGCGTTCCGTCTGCACCAGGATCCTACGCAGTCGTCGCGACCGTCACAGATACCAATTATCAAGGCACCGCGTCCGGCACACTCACGATCGCGAAAATTCCCGTCACTGTTTCGCTTAGCGGACTGACCGCCATCTATGACGGCTCTGCCAAAGTCGTGACCGTGACAACCACGCCTTCTGGCGTAACGGCGAGCGCGACTTATAATGGCAGCGCCGCCGCCCCGATCAACGCCGGCGGCTACGCTGTGCTTGCGACAGTCAACACCGCGACTCAGATCGGATCGGCGTCCGGCACACTGACCATCGCAAAAGCGTCGCAGACGATCACGTTTGCCGAATTGTCCGGTCGCGATACCGCGTCGGCGCCGTTTGTGTTGGGTGCGACGGCGAGTTCCGGTTTGCCTGTGACCTACACCGTCGTCGGCGGCCCGGCGCTGCTCTCCGGCAGCACCGTCACGCTCACCGGCGTGCCCGGCGACGTCACGATCAAGGCCTCGCAGTCGGGCGATGCCAATCATTTCGCCGCGGCTGATGTCAGCCGAACGTTCACGGTTATTTCTGCGGGACCGCGTGTGTTCATCGGCGATATCCTCGGCAATTCCGGCTCGAGCAAAGAAGGCGACCTCGCTGCGGTCCTTCCGCCAAGCGGCAACGACGGCAACCTTATGATCATGGTGCCCACGATGAGTGTCGCTCTTGCGATCGATTTCACTCTGGGGCCCGATGGCACATTCGTGAAAGTGGTCACCGGCGACAATCTCCCCACGCAGGCTGCCAGCGCGGCGACAGCTCGTAATGTCGCGGCCGATACGCGCACGCTCACGCTTCGCGGCCAGCTCGTAGGCAACGTGTTCTCCGGACATTTCGATGAAATCGACTTGGTCTTCAGCATCACGGTCCAAGCGCGTGGTTCGACCGCCAATTATGCCGGCTTCTACCGATCCATCGTGCTCAACTCCGACACGGACGCGATCTACACCGTCGTAGGTAATAACTCCGAAGTGCTCGTCGTCGCGAAAATCGCCAACACGGTCGTCACCGGGCGAGGTGTGCTCAATTCCACGGGTGGTTTCGATGTGGTCCAGAACAACGTGACAGTGACGGGCGCCATTAATTCTGTGACCGCGACAGTCTTGGGGCGCGTCACGCAGTCCGGCGTGCCCGACATCAGTTTTTCCGGCGTGGCAACCACATCGTTGCGCACCGATCGATTGATCAACCTTTCTTCGCTGGCGCGGGTCACCGGGATCGGCGAGCAGGCACTGGTCACGGGTTTTGTGATCGGCGGAACGAATCCCAAGCGCGTTTTGTTGCGCGCAGTGGGTCCCACGCTGGCCAGCTTCGGTGTCGCCACCCCGCTTGCCAATCCGCGCCTTCAGCTCTTCGACGGCGCGGGTCATACGGTGCTCGAAAATGATGATTGGGGCGGTACGGACGTCGCCAGTGTCGCTGCGCAGACAGGTGCGTTCACCCTTCCCGCTGGTTCGCGCGACGCCGCCATGGTGACGACGCTCAATCCAGGGACCTACACCATGCAGGTGACCGACGGCACTCAGTCAGGCACGGTGCTCGCGGAAATTTACGATGCCAGTGTCAATCCGACAGCGGAGTTTCAGCGGCTTATCAACATCTCGAGCCGCGGCATGGTCGATGGCGGCCGTGGGGTGCTCATTGGCGGCTTTTATATCACCGGCAATTCACCGAAGAAAGTGCTGATTCGCGCGGCCGGCCCTGCGCTCGCGCCTTATGGAATCAACGGTTACCTCGCCGATCCGAGGCTGACGCTTTTCAGCGGTCAGACACCGATTGCGCAGAATGACAATTGGGGTACGGCCGTTACAATCCAATCTGGCCAGACCGCCGCCAGCGCAGCTGAGATCGTCGCGACCGCACAGTCGACGGGAGCTTTCGCTTTTCCAGCCGGCAGCAAGGACGCGGCGCTCATTGTGAGCCTCGCGCCCGGCCCCTACACAGCGCAGATATCGAGCGCCACGGGAACCTCGGGCGTGGCAATGATCGAGATCTACGAAGTACCGTAGTCGCTACGAGTGCACTCAAGCGCGGTCCCATCCACGAGACGTTCCAGCGGCCGTGGCCAAAGGAGACCCTTGCTATGGTTCGTAGTTATTTTTTAACTACGAACCGAGGGTGGTTAATAAAACGCGTTTCTATCCAGGCTCCGGTACTGGATCGCATCGAGCAGGTGAGGGGACCTCGACCTTTTCGGAGCTTCACAGGTCGGCGATGGGGCGAGTGATTTTTAATATGCGGTCGTACGCGCGCGCGGAGACTGACATGCTCAATGGGATTGCTTACGACGCGGCGAATAAAAAACTCTTCGTCACCGGGCAGCGCTGGCCGAAAATTTTCGTGATGAGATTGATAGCGAAGTTGCTCGTCACTTGATTTTTCAAACCGCGCTCGCGTGATGGCAGTTGATGGAAAACGGCGGAGGTCAAGCAGAGTCGCCTTCAGGGGAGTCATAAAAGCACTGCCGTCCAGAGCAGGAGTTTACACAAAGGCCGCCAAGATCGCGACGCGGCGTGCCCGTAGTCTTTGCGTTCCTTAGCTAACTTCGTGTTCAATTCCGATAGGATCGAATTATGCGATCAGACTTTCGATCGCCGTTCCTTGAGTTCCAGGAACAAGGCGACCAAAAGGCACAATATCGCAATCGAAGCGAGATGTCAGAGGCCTCTTCAAAACCAATTGTCACGTTCACCGCTGCTACCGCTACGACTCGGCAAGCCAGTCCGAGAAACCAAACGGAACGGTTCGTCGGTGGGACGAGAACCGGGGGGGCGACCAAGCGAGCTTGCGAGCGGAGAAGGGGGGCGCGCAGCGCGAGTGCAAAGCACCGACGAAGTCGCCAATCCGACCCTCGCTGCCGGTTTTCGCCGCCGATATCGAAGCGATGGCTGTCCTCTCGCGAAGGGAAGCGGTACCATTGCGGGTGTTCGCGCTCACGCGGTTGCCCGGTCACTTTCGTCGCAGTCCGAGAATACTGAGGAAGAAACTCGCGAGCACAGTTTGGCTTCCGGTCACGCACGCGGTGACAGCGGGAATGAATATACGCATGGTTCGGGTAGGCTCAAGCGAGCCAAATCCCGCGTCCTGCCAAACGATTAAAGCTGTGATCACTCCGCCTAACCCCACAACAATTTGAATCGCCCCCGCCATTAAACCCACCTCGAGCGTTATGTAGTTAAATATCCGTGACAGTTTAATATCTTCTGGGAGCAACCCTTCCGTAATAGCAAATACTTTGGTCAATATACCAAAGACGACCGCTTGATATCCTATGGTTAAAAAGGCGGCGCCGGCGAGCAAGGTATGAATTCCAAACTCCACGCCCCCAATTTGACGGGATTCAGGGACCAGCAAAATAAAGAGGAGAGCCCCAAGTCCCATCAGCCCAAGGCCGGGGAGTAAATATAACCATCGAGGACAGTATAAGAGCAGAAAGCGCAAATGCCGCCAACCATCCCGCCAACTTCGCAAATGCGGGGGACGGGATCGGCCGTCTGGACGTAGGGTTGTAGGGACTTCGGCGATACGCAATTTGGCCAAGGTTGCTTTTACCACCATTTCGCTGGCGAATTCCATTCCCGTGGTATGGAGATCGAGTGCGATCAACGCGGACCGGTGGAAGCCGCGAAGCCCGCAGTGAAAATCGCGAATGGGGCTTCGGAAAAAAAGCCGTCCGATAAAAGAAAGAACCGGATTCCCGACATAATAATGAAGCGGTCGCATCGCCCCCTTTTCTATCCCGCCGGCGAATCGGTTTCCCATCACGAGCTGAAATCCTGCTCTCAGTTTTTCCAAGAAGGCGTCTAGATTGGAAAAATCGTAGCTGTCGTCAGCGTCGCCCATGACCACATATTTTCCGCGTGCGTCGGCAATGCCGGCCGCCAGCGCGGCGCCATACCCTCGCTCTTTAACGTGCACCACCCGCGCGCCCGCGGCACTCGCTAATTCCGGAGAGCCGTCATTGCTTCCGTTGTCCGCGACCACGACTTCTCCGCGCACTCCCGTCCGCTCCAACCAGTTTCGCGCTTTTTCGATGCAGACCACCACGGTCTCTGCCTCATTCAGGCAAGGCATTAGGACGGTCAGTTCTAGATCATCGGCAGTTCCGCTCATTCGAAAACAGGATGCAATAAACCGGACCGCTGTGTCGAGCCTCTCACGGCGCGACCCATCACAAAACACTCGCTAACTCAGGTGGGCGGCGTTTGCTCACGTTTTTTCTAAGAATTCTGTGACTAAAGTTTTTCCTGAGCGCGCAACAAACCGGGCCTTCCGCTACGAATTGATCCCAGTCGTGATCGCAATCCTGGGAGTGATTGCTTCTTATATAGGGTCGGTCAACGGTGCGGTGGCAAAGTGGACCTCATCTAGCCCTCCCGGCTACTATGGTCTTTTGACCGACGCGCTTCTGTCGGGGCAATTGGACCTCAAAGTCAGACCCGATCCGCGCTTGGCCCAGCTGGAAAATCCTTACGCCGGAGCGCAAGGCGTGCCTCGGATTCACGACGCAACTTATTTCAACGGTCGGTACTATCTCTATTTCGGCGTCACCCCGGTTATAGTGTTATTCGCACCGTGGAAACTTTTGACCGGCGTATTTCTCACTGAAGCCGGGGGCAGCGCGATATTCGCGGCAATTGGATTTCTGCTGAGCGTCAGGCTTTGGCTACGACTGAAGCGGGATTTATTGCCGGAGCTGGGAGCGTTTTGGGCCATGTTTGGGGTCGTTGTTCTTGGGTGGGGAAATTATGCATTTTTTCTCCTGCAGAATTCAGAGGTGTACAACGTGCCGATTCTGGCCGCGTTTGCCTGTGTGATGGCGGCGTTTAATTTTATTGAACGCGCTTTTAACTCTCCCAAGCCAGTTCACCGAGCGATATTTCTAGGGCTCGCTAGTTTGGCCTGGGGCTTAGCGGTCGGGTCCAGGCCTAACTATGTGCTCGGTATTCCCATTTTGGGGGCGCTCGGGCTGGTTTTATGGCGCAGCACGGGTAAGAGCGAGGGCTATAAAATCTGGAGCACGTGGCGTATTCTTTTTTGGACAATCGTGCCGGCGGCGGCGGTCGGGTTTGGGTTGGCTTGGTATAACTACATGCGCTTCGGCGATGTCACCGAATTTGGCGTGAAATATCAATTTGCTGCCAGCGACCAGCGTTTCACGAGCCTCTCCGACTTTGTTAATTTTCCAGTTAATCTTTCTAAGTATTTATGGCTGGGATATTATTATTCGCCTTATTTTCCGTTTGTCTGGCCGCGTGGCGACGTCCAGGGACTTTTCATCTGGGCTCCTTTTGCGATGGTGGGGGCTCTTTTTCCTTTTGCGCGTAAGGTTCGCCTGTCTGGCCATAATGCCGCTTGGCCGATTCTCGCGGTAGTCTTTATTGCCCTGATATTGTTGCACTTCACCTCGCTTTGCCTTCTCCCCTTTGCCAACGGTCGGTATCTCCTCGATTTTCTGCCGACATTGCTGCTGCTTGCACTTGTTACAGCGGGTATATTCATCGTTAAAAGTCACCGATTACACACCGTGGTGGGCTATTCGGTCTCTTGTTGTATCATTTGTCTCGCGGCTGCGACGGTTTTGCCGTCTCTGCTGTTGGGAGTACAACGTCAACCCAACAAGTCAGCACAGGATTTTCTGGCTTATTGTGCAGATTACCCCGCGCGCTGGTGGGAGTCCTGGTTCGGCGTACGGCACGGAGCCGTAGAGCTTCAAATCATTTTCCCTGAGCTGGTCCCGGACCAGAGCGAGCCTCTGGTGGTAACGGGCTTCGGCCGTGATATAATTTACTTGAAAGCGGAGGACGCGACTCACGCGCGCTTCGGATTTTTTCACCAGGGTGCAGGAGGTCCTCTGAGCGAACCGATTGAGATTGAGCCGGGCCGGAAATATTCTTTGGCCATTGATATAGGCGGCCTCTATCCTCCACCAGAACACCCCGTGTTTCGCGGTTGGGATGTGAGCGTCATCGATGCGGTGCGGCGCCGGGTCTATGTGCGTTTGGATGGTAAGTTGGTTCTGCATTGGAATTCCAACTTCTATCCCTCGCAGCCGTTCGAGGTTTCGATCGGGAAGAATCCCGGGCCAGATGTAACGGTCCCGGTACTACATGCTCAAATCCTGAATTTATCGCGCGCGGGAATGCCATCACCAAACCAAGTGGCTGATTTGCCGGGTGACGGCCCAGTGCGATTGACGGTGAAATTTCCGGCCTTTAGCAGTTTTGCGACCGAACCGCTGATTAGCACAGGGCGGCCGGGGAAAGGGGATTTATTCTATGTCACTTATATCGATGCTGGGCATATCCGCTTTGGTCACGACTCTTGGCAATTTAGCAATGTTGAAACGATGGATGTGGCTTATGACCCCAATCGTGAGCATACGATCGATGTAGATATGGGCTCCCTTCATGCAACAGCCACCGGTCTGGCGGAAGCAAGAAATCCGCTTCAAGTTCGGTTCGACGGCAAGCTCCTCATTTCCAAATCACGTTCTTTTCATCCTACATCTCCGGCCGATATATCTATTGGTTTCAACACCACGGGTTCCAGCGTATCTGCTCCCGGATTTACGGGTCCGTTGCTCCGAGCCGAACGTCTTCCCGCTTTTTCCACAGATATAACCCCGTAGAAATGGCGCGCGGCGGGGGTATCAGGCCCGGTGCAGGCCCTCGCGGCGAACGGCTGTAGTGAGAGACTTTGCTCGCGGATGAACCGCGCAGGCCGTCGTAGGTTTTCTGGTGTGCGATCCTGAGTATTTAATAAAAAAGCCCACCGATTGAGCGGTGGGCTTCGATGATCGAGGTGCGCTATTGCAATCGGTCTGGCCAACGAGCGAGTGGTGCCCGGCTGGCCGTCAATTGGCGAGGTTCACTCACTTGATCTCCAGGTGAGACCAGCCGAAATTGCCGACGTAATGGAAAGTGTATTTTCCATTCACGGTCGGAGGAAGCTGGCTGCCTGCTTTATAGAGATTGGTGCAATCGACCCCGTTGACCGTGAGTGATTGGAGGTTCCAGGAGTTAATGTAGTTGATCGGCCCCGACGTCACATAGGTCGCGTTTGCGGCTCCATCTTTAACAAAGGGCACCGTCACGGTGGTTCCAGACCCGCTGCCAGAGCTGGAAGATCCTCCGCTGGAAGACGAGGAGCTGCTCGAAGACGATGACGAGCTGCTGCTGCTGGACGACGAGCTTGAACTCGAAGAGGAGCTGGAGGATGAACTTGAGCTCGAGCTGGATGAACTCGACGAACTGCCACCGGTATTACTATAGACGAAGTTTTTGATCGTGTTGCAGACCGGGCGCCAGCTTCCATTTGCATTGATCATGGAGAACTTGTCGGTCGCTCCCGCATACTGGTAGGCCCAAATGCCGACCCCAGCGTAGCCATTCCTCGAGTTGTTGAGGATGTTCGCCATCTCAGTATTTTGAATACTGTCGTTCCAGGCATTGGTCGATTGACCGGTTTCGCCAATATAGACCGGTTTATCCAATCCCAGGGTCGAAGCGGGAGGAATATAGCCGGTGTCGTTATAAAGGTGATAGTCGTAGAAATCCAGTCCCTGGCCTTTGAAGTAAGCGATGTTCTTCCAGGAGTGCCATCCGGTCGAGCAGCTGACCAACCGGCTTGGATCCACACTGTGCACGGCGGAGACAATCGCGCGCATATAGGCCTGGGCCTGGACCCAGGACGGGCCGCTGCCATAATTGCCATCCGGTCCGCCGACCACGCCGTCGATCTCGTTCATCGCATCGATCGCGAAAACCCGGGAGTCGCCCTTGTAGCGGTTGACCATCGGCTTCAGCACATTGTTGATATAGGCATTGAGCCGCGTGCTGTCGGTCAAGAAGTCGGCCCGTCCACCGTTCAAGGTGAGGTACAAATGAATATTGTATTTACCAGCCAAATACACGGTGCTGTCCAGGTTGGTCCAATAGAGGGAAGTGACTCCGGTCACGTTGCCGTTGCTGTCGAGCGTGCACCCTTGGTCGGCCTGATTGAGCCAGAGACGCACCACATTGATCCCCATGTTGTGCATGTCGGACATGTGCTGCTCCATGCTCGCGTAGTTGAAGGCGCAGCCCCAGGTGGGGTTGTGCGGATCAAGTCCGAGATAGTAGGAGTAATGGCCGTTGAGCCAGGGGAGGTTGGAGCCCTTGATGTAGGTCGGGATCCCACCGACTTTGATAAGTTGGGCTGGGGCGGCAACGGTCGCCATCAGCAACAAGCTGATCAGCGTCGCGACAATCTTAATACGTTTCATGAGGTCTAGTTTTGGGTAAGGCACAGCTCAGCGCTCAAAGCGTTGAAGCGCCCGAGGCTAAACTGCGCGGTAAACGGTTGGACGGGCTAAGGGAGAAGGGAGGGGCGCGGGGGGCTAGCCCGGGGTGGGTGGGGAAAGGCGAATCAGATCGACGTGGCGTCGTTCACCCCATCGATCTGAGACGACTAAAGCATTATCTTAGGACATCTTTTGGCTAACGCACGTCATCAAAATACATGACGCGCAGGCGATTTCATTCAGTGGGGCCCGAAAAAACGCACGATTGACGGGGAAAAATAAAAAGAAAAGGACCTGAGGACAAAAGGGGCGGAAAACGGCTGAGGAGTGAGATAAAATAGACCAATGGAAACCCCATCGGTGCCTGGCCGTTTATGGCGCCGGTGCTGAAAAGAGCCCTAGGGAATCCCTGGGGCCTTTAGGTCGATAGGGCGCGGGGGTTAGTCGATCTCGGTCGAGATGCGAGCTGAGCTCCTGGCTGCGCGACACCCCGCGGGCTTGCGCCGGCGGGGTGTAGAGAAAAACCTGATTCTGCTCTGACTTTATTGACCGGTGATCTCTAAATGAGCCCAAGGAACGGTCGCGACGTAGTGTATATAGTAGTTGCCATTGATCCGAGGCGGCAGGCTGTTGGCCCATTTATTCGTGTAGTCGACGCCATTAATCTCAACCAGCTGCATGTTCCAGGAGTTGAGGAAAGCGACGTTGCCGGAAACGATGAAACAGGAATCGCTCGCTCCGTTTTGGGCGAAGGGCAAGGTGATCGCAGTGCCGCCCGTACAGGCGGCTCCGCCCGTGTTTCCACCTCCCGTGACGGTCACGGTTGAGGTCGCGGTGACGCCGCCCTGAGCGGTGGCAGTGATGGTTGCCGTCCCTGCCGTTACGCCGGTGACCACTCCGGCACTATTGACCGTGGCCACCGCTGGGGCGCTGGAGGACCACGTCACCGTTTTATTCGTCGCGTTCGCGGGGGACACGAGCGCGGACAGGGTGGTGGTGCTACCGGCGGCCACTGAGGCGGTGGTGGGACTGACACTGACATCGGTCACGGGAATATTGAGGTTGGTGACCGTGACCGCGGCGCTGCTGGTGAAACCGCCGTCCTGGGTTTTAGCCGTGATCGTGGCGGACCCGGCGGCGACTCCGGTGACCGAGCCGGAAGCATTGACGGTGGCCACCGAGGTGTTGCTCGACGTCCAGGCCACCGTCTTGTTCGACGCGGTCGCGGGCGCCACCGCGGCGCTCAGGGAAACGCTGCCTCCGGTCGCAATCGAAGCCGTCGCTGGAGTGACCGCGACGCCCGTGACCGCGACGGTATTGGTACCGCCACTACTGGTGCCGTTCACCTCGAAGTGCGCCCAGGGAACGGTGGCTACATAGTGAAAATAATAGTTGCCGTTGATCCGGGCTGGGAGGCTGTTGGCCCACTTGTTGGTGAAGTCGACGCCGTTGATCTCGACCAACTGCATATTCCAGGAATTGACAAAACTGACCGTGCCAGAGCTCACAAAACAGACGTCGCCGACTCCATTTTGAGTGAGGGGCAGAGCGGCGTTGGTGGGGTTCGCGCAGGGCGTGCCGGTATTGCCACCGCCGACCACGGTGATCGTGGAGCTGGCGGTGAAGCCTCCGTTTGCCGTCGTGGCAGTGATGGTGGCGGAACCTGCTGCCACGCCTGTGACCACGCCGGCCCCGTTGACCGTCGCAATGGACGGATTGCTAGAACTCCAGGTGACCGACTTGTTGGTTGCATTGGAAGGCGCCACGGTAGCGACGAGCGAAGTGGTCGCGCCCACGTTGACCGACGCAGAGGTCGGCGTGACGGCGACACCTGTGGTGGGTACGGTGTTTGAGGTGACCGTGATCGCGGCGGAAGCGGTGAAACCGCCGCTTTGCGTGGTGACGGTGATTGTCGCGGTCCCGGCAGCGACACCGGTGACGACCCCCGAGCCGTTGACCGTGGCGACCGCGGTGTTATTGGAGGACCAGGAAACGGTCTTGTTGCTTGCGTTGGCGGGCAAAACCGAGGCGGTCAGGGTTGCGGTCGCTCCTACAGTGAGGGAGGTCGAGGCAGGCGCGACCGTCACTCCGGTTGTAGCCACATTTACATTACTGACGGTGACGCTGGAGGCGGCGGAGAAACCTCCGTCTTGGGTCTTCGCCGTGATGGTGGCGGAACCGGCGGCGACGCCGGTGACCAGACCGGAACCGTTGACCGAGGCGACGGCAGGATTGCTCGAGGTCCAGGTCACCGCGGTATTGGTGGCGTTGGCCGGAGCGACCGTGGCGGTGAGCGAGGTGGTGCTACCGACATTGATCGCGGCGGATGTGGGCGCGACGGTGACCCCGGTTACCGACACGGTGCTGCTCGTATCCAATAAACCATACACATTAACTGCATTCGAAAACGTGGCCATGTAGACTTTGCCGTTCGCGACCGTCGGTGGAACGAATTTAGCATAATTGCCAATATCGTCGCGGGACTGGTTCTGACGGCTATTCCACAGTTCCTTCCCTAGATTATTGGCATCGAAGGCGCGGAGAATGCCCGGGACGGTGTTGTGCAACGCGTCGCCGCTGAAGATACAGTTGGCCCAGAGAATCCCATTAGAGCCTCCGTCTGCCGAAAGAGACAAAATACCGCCCGGCATGCCGCAACCGATTTCAGGGCTCTTGACCGAGGTGGTGAGCACGGGCGTGGTGTTGAAGGTCGAGCCATTGAAGCTAAAGGCCTTCGCGACGTCATTTTCGCCCCAGATATAGATGAGCTGCCCGAGGGTGGGGCTGTTCCAGAAAATTGGGCTCCCGTGGATATGGTGGGAGCAGGAGTTGGTCTGAATGCCCTGCCAGATCTGATGAGCACCTTGGTCGTTGGAGGTCATATGGCCCATGCCGTTGTTCTTATCGAGAACGAAGACGCGACCTTCTTTGCCGCCGCCAATCACGTACTGAGTAGACGGATACCCAGTGCCACTCGGCAAAAGCAGGGCGCCGCCGCAGCCCAGATCCGCGTCGCTGGCATTTTCGCTCGCGAAGTTGGCCGGGGTGAAATAATCCACGACCTGGAGCGAGGGGCTGACTTTGATAAAGCTGCTTCCGAAACGCGTGGTGCCGTTCCAGTCGCCATTACCCGTCATCATATAGAGATTGCCCTGGGCGTCCACCGCCGGGCCTTGGCCTGATTGCCAGACGGCGCCCATATTGCCGCCGTCAGTAAGATTTAACACTGCAACCTGGGCCAAGGTGGACGCATTATAAGCCATCAACCAACCGTGATACGGGCCGAAATCTTCATGAGAGCCCCAGGCAATATAGATATTGCCGTTAGCCAAAACCAAGCCGGGGCGCTGATTTTGCATTTTCGAATTAAAGCCGGAGGCATTGATCGTCACAGGACCGCCGAGCTTTTCCGCGCCGGTGGCTAGATCCAAGGCGTGAAGCTTTTGGATATAAGTGCCGTTGCTGGTGTCTTTCGTCCGGGCCAGAACGTAGATCGTGGATGTGCTGCGATCGATGACGGGGGTGCTGACAATGCCGACATTTCCGTGTATATTGAGATTATTATTAAACGTGATGTCGGTGATCGGCACGGGGGTGATCGTGCCGCCGGTGAAGCTGACATGCCAGTAGGTCGTGTTCTTGTCGGCGTCGAAGGCATAGACCGAGTCCTCCATCGTCGCCACGTAGACCACGTTGTGCGTTCCGCCGCCGATCGAGAGATTTGAGACGGAGAGAGGTTGAGCGTAGACCGAGCCGTCCACGGCATAGCTGAAGAGCTTACCGAACTTGCTGACGGTGACGTTGGCCGGCGTCAGGACCGACTCGGTGAGATTCGCACCAGAGCGGAACTGGTCATTGTGTTGGGTTAACACATCTGCGGATTTAGCGGAAGGAGCGAGCAGGAGTGCGGTTGCGCAAGATAGGCCAGCGGCCGCGAGGCGCGCCCAACGGCGGCCAAATCGGCGAGAGAGAAGCGAGGAGGAGGGATGGGAGGTGGTGTCTTTCATGATGCAGGTTACCAGAGGGAGCGGGGGTAGTCCGGTGGAAGCAGGACGCGGAAAACAAGGGTTTGTTCACCGAGCCAACCGAAAAACCACGTAAATTGATGCAGGGGAGCGTGGCAGCGGGGGATCAATGGGCTTCGAAGCACGAGCCATCGCGAGATGAACGTTTGGGGCGCAAACGCTGACGCGGAAGATAGCCGGGGCAGAGGAAGCAAACCCTATCGATTCCTATCGAAGAAAACTGTCAACCGCTTCCTGCGCCACGACGGGCTAAAAACGATCGACGTCCCTGGCCGAGCGAGGCGGAAACGATCGCCCAAAAGGCGCCAATAAAGGCACACTTACCGCCAAAGCAGCCCCATTGAATCGGCGGGCTCTTGATATATATTAGCTTATTAGGGCCGCCTTATGATTATATAACGAGGAGTTTATTTAAGTACAAACCGGGTTCCGGTCTCTCTAGCCTGATGTCACTTGGTTTTTACTAATGTCACTAGGCTGCGCGCGGGGAGGTGAAGCTGAGTTGGGGGCTCGTTTAATAGCTTCGACTGAAGGCCAGTTGCCTCGGTGGTGGTGATCGTTTTCCAGGGGCCGGAGGACAGGCCGTCGAGGGTTGCCTCGCGTTCGGGCCCGAGATTGAGCAAGTGCACAGCGACCTCATCGCCCTTCGAAAGCGCGCTGATCGCGACGTCTTTCTGGTCGCTCGTGCTGGTCACCACCTGACCTTTGCGCGGGGAGAAGTCGACGAACTGTTTCATCAACCAAAAACGGGGAGTCGATTCGATCGTGCCGTCCTCTTGTTTGTGAACGAGGCCGTAGTCGTCGGTGTACTGCCAATACAGAATGGCGGTGGGTTCCGCGTCGCGAAGGAGCTCTTGGTATTGGAGCGCGTCCTTTAAACCGTAGGCGTAACTATCAAAGACGCGGTTGCGATAAGACCCTGGATCCGTGCCGGCCTCGCCGACGATAACGGGCAAACCGGTCCAGCGCCCGACGTCGGCCCAGGAGCGATACTGTGCGGGCGTGCCATTGCCCCAGCTGTGAAAAGAGACCGCGCCTACATATTTCATCGCCTCGGCGTCCGCTGCGGTCGGCAGAACAAAGAAATGCGAGTCGCGCGGGTTGGCGGTGTCTCCGAGCAAGAGCTTGGTCTTCACTCCGGCGGCGACGAGGTGAGCTCCGACCCGTTTGATCATCTCGCGATGGGTTTCGGCGGTGAAGCCGATGCTCACCCCCAGGTCCGATTCGTTGAAGGAAAAATAATCGGGTTCCGCTTCGTAGTATTTCTTCAAATACGCGAGATAACTGGTCAGGAGGTCGAGCAGCTCGGGCCAGCGATCGGGCGCGATGGTCCGGCCGAAGTTGGAGAGCGGCTGTTGGTTGGGATCTATATAAAAACGTTCGGGAAGTCGCCAGAGGGTCAGAATCCAGGGAATCCCGGCGCGCTGGACGCGCTGCATCAGTTCGAAATCGCGTTTCAACTGCGGGCCGGGATGGTCCCGCTCGCGGGCCCAAAAGGAACCTTTGAATTCGAGCCGAGCCCAAGCCGAGGGCAACTGCTCCAAGGTGTATTCGACCGTCGGAGTCTGTGTATTGAAACAGTAATTACCACCGAAGCCATCGAAAGTGTAGCGTGGCTGGGCCAGGTCCACCCGCAAATGCGCCGCGGCCGCGTGCGGGTGGGACTCGGGTGTCAGCGTCGCTTGGAAGGTCACCGGAGTTTTCGCCCGCAGCGGACCTTCGTGCAGGGTGATTTGGATACGATACGACCGCCCAGTCTTGTCCCAGATATCGACGATCTTGATCGGCCGGGGTTGATCAAGTTTCAGCGTCAGTTTCCAGCTGTGTGGCGCATTTTCAAAGCTGAGCTGATCGGTCGTCTGGTTGAAGAAAACTGGATCGGCCGGCCGTTGGCTCGGGAAAGGAGTGGCGTTATGGTTCCCGATCTTTCCGCCTTCGAATTCGGGGCGAGGCAGGTCGATCAGGTAGTCGAGCGAAACGAGGTCGAGCGGAAATTCACCCGGATTGGTCGCGCTGGTCTGCAGGGTCAGCGTATCCGGATTTTCACTCCAATCGGCGGTGAACTCCGTCTTGTTCGTGTTGGGAAAAGTCACGATCCCTTTCCAACTCAGCTTGGACTCTTCTCGAGTGATGGGCGTTCTTTGGTCGTGTGGCTGGACCGAGACGCGAAGGCCCCCGGTGAATTGCGCGGAGAGGGCGCCGTGCAGCGGCAACTCCGCCCCGGCTTGGATGATGCTGGTCAATCCGCCCGCGCTATCGTAGGTCGCGCGTTCTACACCAAATACCGCCGCGGTGGAGCAGAGGAAGAGAAGGCAAATCAGCTTCATCGGTGAATAATGCACGATCCTTGGACGTCCGCTACTCCGGAGCCCTAGATTATGAATGATGTTTGATCGTTCGCCCCGGGGTGTGGTTGAGCTGCCTCCTGGGCGCGCCAGTGGTCCACGATGAGTTAAACGCGGAGGGAGGATCTCGATGGGGAAGATCGCGATCACGGAGTAGCGGGTTCTGCGCGCCGCGTTGTCGTGGTCGGAGACGCAGCGCCCCATTGTCCGGTGAGCGCCGCTTGGTTTTTCATGCGACATTCACTTCGTTTCCTTTGCTTTTTTTTGGTGGCTCTCGCCTGCCTGGTTTCCTCCGGTCTCGCGGCCGCTCCAGGTCATTTCGGCTACCGCCTCGATTCGGCTTTCGGAGGACTGGCGTTTCAAGAGCCGACCTCAATCGTCTTTGCCCCGGGGGATACCCGCCGAGCTTTTGTGACGGAACGAGAGGGGCGGGTCGCGGTGATTCGAGACCTCGACCACCCCACCCGCGAAGTCCTTCTCGATCTGACCAGCCGGGTAGGAAACAGCGGGCCCGACCATGGTCTGCTGTCTCTGGCGTTTCATCCCAACTTTGCTCAGAACGGTTATTTTTATCTCTGGTATTCCATGACCGTCGGGAGCCAGCGTTATAACCGGCTGGCGCGTTTCACCGTTTCCACCGCGGACCCGAATCGCGCGGAGCTCAGCACGGAGTATCCATTGATCACCCAGGCCACCGGCCACGGAGGACACGATGGCGGCACTTTGCTCTTCGGAGCCGACGGCTACCTGTATTTGTCGCTTGGTGACGGCGACAGCAGTGATCCGGAGGCCGCGGCGAGTCATCAAAAGATCAACCGCAGTTTTTTTGGTGCGGTGATCCGCATCGATGTGGATCAAAAGGCCAGCAACCTCGTGCCGCCGGACCATCCCAGTGTGCATCCCGGAACGTATCGCGTTCCGGCTAACAACCCCTTCATTAACCTCAGCGCCTCGGGGATATTGCCCGGCACGCGGACTGAGTTTTGGGCTTACGGACTGAGGAATCCTTTTCGAATGGCCTTCGACCCCGTGACGGGCCGCCTTTGGTGTGCCGACGTGGGGCTGGACCAACGCGAGGAGATTGACCTCATTACCGGAGGTCAAAACTACGGCTGGGATTATCGTGAAGGTTCTCTCACCGGACCGAGGGGAGCGACTCCGGCAGACGTTTCCGAGACTCTTGTGGCTCCGATTTTTGAATACGATCATACCCAGGGTCTCTCCATCACCGGCGGGGTGGTTTATCGGGGTGCGGCTCTGCCCGAGTTGAATGGAGCCTACGTCTTTTCCGATTTCGTCAGCGGGCGAATTTGGGCCCTGGTCGACAACGGACAGCGTCCCTTGAGCTCGGCTCAAGTAACGCAGATTGCGACCGAACCGGGCTTGGTCGGGTTTGCGATCGATCCTCGTCAAGGCGATCTTCTCGCGGCCGACTTAGACAGCAATGTGATCCGCCGCTTCACCGCCGATCCGGTTGCGGTCCCTTTGCAGCTCAGCCATCTTTTAAATCTTTCTGCTCGAGCCATGGTGGGCAAGGGAGCTGAGGTTTTGATTCCCGGCTTTATTATCTCGGGCGCACCGAAAACCGTCCTGGTTCGGGCGGCCGGTCCGACGCTTGCTTCCTTCGGCGTGAAGGGCGTGGTGCAAAAGCCGCTTTTGACTCTGAGGGGCTCGAGCGGAGTGATGGCCCGTAACCAAGGTTGGGATACGTCCGAAAACCTCGCCGAACTCAAGAGCGCGATGTCGCGCGCCGGCGCGTTTCCTTTCCTCGACGGCAGTGCCGACAGTGCGGTGGTGGCGACGCTTCCGCCCGGGGCGTACACCGCGGTCACCGAAGGAAGCGACGGCGGCACCGGCGTGGGTTTGGTGGAAGTCTACGAAGTCGATGCCGATCTCGGTACGGCCGGGAGGTTGTCTAATCTCTCCACGCGAGCGCGCGTCGGGACGGGAGAGGATATTTTGATTGCCGGGGTGATCGTCGCGGGCACGGCTCCTCGCACCGTCCTGGTGCGGGCCTCCGGACCGGCGCTGACGGCTTTTAATCTTAGTCCGGTGCTGGCGAAACCGCGGCTCAGCTTGTTTGCCGGGAATGAAAAACTGGCGGAAAATGTCGGGTGGAACACCGCGCCGGATGTGGCGGGGTTGCGAAGCGCGATGGCCGCCGTCGCCGGTTTTCAATTCGCCGAAGGCAGCGCGGATTGCGCGCTCCTCCTGACCTTGTTGCCCGGAGCTTACACGCTCCAAGTGGCCGGAGCCGATGGGGGCACTGGGATTGCGCTCGTGGAACTCTACGAGATGCCTTGAGCGGTGCCCTGGTGAAAGATTTTCGTATTGAGGAAGGTGGATAAATTCAAAGCCGTGACCAAACGGAAATTTCCTTCTTCGGTGCTAGAGCTTGTTCCGTATTTCGAAAAGCCAATCGATCCCGCTATACTCCAGCGCTATAAAGTGACCCAGCGTTTGGAGGCTAATTTGATTAAACCCTCGATTCACTTTATTACGGAAACGTCACCGATCGATGACGAATACGACCACCGCTATAATGTTCATGAAGGCGGGGGATATGGAAGCGCCGGCGGTGGGACTGCGTGGATCGATGACTTCTTCGGCAAATTACAGAAGGCTGGCCAAGAATATGCGCGTAATCACGGTGGCAACGGGCCGACGTCCCTAGGGCTGCTTGGCCCTTATATGAATCCGCCTTTATCTCCCGAAAAACTGACTAAATTACTCAACACCGAAAAGCCGGGAAAGCCCTGATCCGGGCTCCTGACCTTTCGGTGTTTGTTTGGTTTGCTCGGCTGGCAAGCCGAGCGACGATCCACCTTCTATCATATACTCAGGCGGGAAAGGACTGGTTGCCCGGTGGAGCAAGGCAGCCAATGATAGTCCGTTCGTTTGCTCAAAATGTATTCGAACTTCGATTACTTGCGATTCTTCGCGTTGTTGCTCGGCTTTGCGCTCTTGCTCGAGCTCGATGATCCTGAGCCGAAAACAAAACGATCGAGAGAGAAGACACCTGGGCCGAAGGCGAGGACGATGACGGCGGCGAAGAGGAAGAGAAAAGGCGTGGCTCCGGTGAATTTATCGGGATCGGTGAAGATAGCGTGCAGCGCCTCCTTGTCCGCGGTCGCGTAGGCCACCGCCATCACCACGGTCAGCGCGAAAGCTCCGCCGCGCGAGCAGAGTCCGAGCATGAGGAGCAGTCCGCCAAGGCACTCCGTGGCGCCAGCGGCCGCGGCGTTCACCTGGGGCGCGGGAAGATGCAGGCTGGCGAAAAACTGGGTGGTTTTATCGAGGTGCATGAGTTTGCCCCAGCCGGTCTGCGCGAATTGCCAGCCCCAGAAGAGCCGGATAATCAGCAGCAGGGGCGATTGGAGAAAATCGGAGGCTCCAGCGAAGCGTTGATAGAGAGATTTCATGGTGTGTTGGGTGGGATAAGGAAACGGGCAGCTTTATTCCCGAGGGCAGAGCCAACCAAGTCGCATCCAGAGAGCAAACCACTGTTTTATCTTTTCTGCCTGCTCGGCTTCCGGCAGACGGCTTCCGCGCATCGCGCGCCCGCAGGCGGAGGCGAGGGGAAGTCCGGCCGCGAGGGCCAGGAGGAGGCGCGCGGCTTCGGGTTCGATGCGTTTATAATAAAGCGCTTCTTCGCTGCGGTGAACCACCACGTCGATCTTCTCGGCTTTGAGCAGGCCGGTGGATTCCTTAGTCTTCCCGCCGCGACGTTGCACCACGGCTTGGCTGGCTTCCGCGCGGAGAGCCGAGTCTCCGCGTTTCACCGCCATGACATAATCATCCACTGCGTGATTGAGGCGGAGTAGGGTGAGGTAGGGTTGGAGCTGGACCCGCAGCTGCTCGGGATCGGCCGTAGCGACCGCTTTGCGGGTGAGCGGCTTCAAGGCCGCTCCGTCAAACGCGACGATCTGCGCCCACTCGAAGCGAGCGATATCGAGCGCGGCGGCGGTGAACGGCTTGGTCCAGCGTGGTTGCTCGGCGATGAAGCGGGGCAAGCGCGAGCAGAGGTTGCGCAAGGTGTAGGAGCGCGACGGATACGTGGTGAGGTAGGCCTGAGCCAAGGCCCAGAATTTGGGTTCACCAAGAAAGGCGCGGAGCCCGGGGCAGTCTTCCGCTACGCTGTCGAGTAGCCGAAACCAATACATGCGATTGTAGATTTCGAGTCGCTCGATCGCCTCGAGTCTCGCGTTCGCCTTGACCAGCGGCGCGATCACCTCGGCGGTGGGACGTCCATCGGACCAAGTGCGCTGGGTGACATCTCCGTCCGCGAGGGGCCGGGTGATGGCGGCGTGCATCAGCCGCTGCCATGCTTTTAGCTTCAGCGGCGCCTCGCCTTTATCCGACCGCGGCGCGCTTCTTTCGGCTTTTTTGGGCTGAGGTGGCTTGATCGATAAATTGGTTGGCTTTGAGCGCTTCATTATGAACTTCGTCAAACGACGGGATGCGGTCGTCCCACTCGAGCAGGGTGGCGGTCACGCCGCACTTCTCGGTGGCGTGGCGATACAATTTCCAAACCGGGTCGAGCACCGGATGATCATGCGTATCCAGAATATACTTCTCGAATTTAGTGTGGCCGGCCACGTGCATCTGGCCGACGCGCTCGTGCGGGATCTCGTTGATATAAGTGTACGGATCGAAATCGTGGTTACGGGACGAGACGTAGATATTATTCACGTCCAATAATATTCCGCAGTCGGCCAGCTCCACCACCTCGGCGAGAAATTCCCACTCCGTCATTTCGGAGGCGTGAAACTCCATGTACGAGCTGACGTTTTCCACGCAGATCGGCACCTCGAGGAAATCGCGGACTTCGCGGATTTTTTCCGCGGTGCGCCGAGCCGCCTCGAAGGTGTAGGGCATGGGCAGAAGATCGTGGGTGTAATTTCCGTCCACGCTGCCCCAGCAGAGATGGTCGGAAAGCCAGGGCGTTTTGGTTCGCTTCACCAGCGTTTTCAGCCGCTGAAGATGAGTGCGGTCCGGACGGTCGGCAGACCCGAAATACATCGAGACGCCGTGTTGAACCACTTGATACTGCTCCAGAATTTGGTCGAGCACCTGTAGCGGACGCCCGGCATCGACCATGAAGTTTTCCGAGATGATTTCGAACCACGCGACGCTCGGCTTTTCCGTCAGGATATGCCGATAATGCGGCACGCGAAGACCGATCCCAATCCCGAGCTCGGTGTAATGATTAAAGCGATTCGCGGGCATAAAAAAAGGGCGCCCCGAAATGGCGGCGCCCGAAAGTCGTAATAAATTTATCCGCTCTTCGGAGCCGATTTGTCAGCGGGCTTCTTGGCCGTCGCGCAACCGCCTTTGCCCTTACATTCGTTTTTGCCTTTGCAGTCATTGTTGGCCGATTTGCAGCCGCCCTGACCCTTGCAGTCATTCTTACCTTTGCAATCGTGCTGGCCTTTGCAGCCGTCTTTACCGGTGCAACTGGCCTTGTCCTTATCCGCCTCGGCCACCTTGGTGATCTTGGTGCCGGCATCGGAGGAGGTGACTGCGTAGGTGCGGGTAGCGAGAGCACCAGAGTACAGCCCAGCCAAAGCGGCGCAGGCGAGAAGGGATTTAGTCGAGTTTTTCATCTACGGTATAACGTCTTTGTTTTTTATGGTCCGCCGCGTCCGATCGGACGCAGGATTAAGCGGCAACACAGGTGAGAGCATTTCGAGCGTGGGTTATTCCTGCAATCTCTCTTCTCAACAATCGGAAGGTGTAAGTCATTGGAAACAGGTGGAATACCCTATTCAAAAGCGGAGTGGGACAGTGGTTCGAAGGGATAAAAATGCCACGCGGGCACGGGAGAAATCCGTGTTAGAACATTTTTCGAGATGATTGCTGACCCAGAAACGGCGAACCCGATCGCGGGGAAGACCAACCCCCTTGTGGCCCGCCACCAAGATCTGGATACGTGGGTTGCCGAGAGCCGTCATCGAGTGGGTCGACGCCGTCTCGCGGCGACCGCGGACGTCGTCGGAGCGGGCGGGTGTCGATCCTCCACGTTGCGGACGCAGCCAAAGGGTGGGTTGATCTTTCGTCGCGTGGCTCATGTCCAATCGCGCCCCGGGGACGGGTCGCGCCACCGTCGAATCGGGGATGCGGCAGAATAGGATTCGATTTCCGGTTAGGCCTCTGTATTTGAACTTAAACTACCGTCTCGGCGGCGGCGACCACCGCTCGGGCGCATCACAGTTCGATCACTTCCCCGAGCGCGGGCAGGGTAGGCTTGAGGCCGTGGCGTTCCTCGATCAATTTGGCCAAGGTCGCTCGTGGGCCATCTTCGCCGTGAGTGAGGAAAACTCGGGGTTTCGCGGGTGCGATCACATTGAACCATCCGAGTAGATCGGTCTGACCGGCGTGGGCGCTGAATCCACCCAAGGTGTGAATCTGCGCCCGGACCGCGATCGTCTCGCCGAAGATCGTGACCCGCGGGACGCGATCGACCAGCTGGCGGCCGAGCGTGCCTTTTCCCTGGTAGCCGACGATCAAGACGTGCGCGGCGGGATTCCAGAGGTTGTGCTTCAGGTGGTGGAGGATGCGGCCCGCGTTGCACATGCCCGCCCCGGCCATCACGAGGCAGGGACCCGGCACCGCGTTGATCTGCTTCGATTCTTCGGTCGTGGCGGTCATCCGCATCGTGGTCAGATCCTGCGCGAGCGGCTTCTCTTTCATCGTGGCCACGAGTTCGTCGTCGAACAACTCCGGATGCCGATCGTAAATATTGGAGGCCTCGATCGCCATCGGGCTGTCGAGAAAGATGGGAAAGGGCGGAAGCAGTTTTTTCCTAAAAATTCCCGCGAGCAGGGCAGTCAGTAGTTGTGCCCGCCCTACAGCAAAGGTCGGGACGAGGACTTTTCCTTTGGCTTCGATCGCTTGTTTCACCACGTCGATGAACTCGAGCAGGGTGTTGGCGAATGGTTGGTGGTCGCGATCTCCGTAGGTCGCTTCGAGGAACACCACGTCCGCCGCCGAAAAGGGCTCGAAGTCGCGCAAGATCGGCGCGCCTTTCGGGCCCAAGTCGCCGGAGAAGACGATGGTGCGCTGAGCGGCGCCGTCTGTAACCAATAACTGTATACTTGCAGAGCCCAGCATGTGCCCCGCGTCGACGAAGACGGCGCGAATCCCCGGCGCAATCGGCGCGGGTTCATGGTATGGCACGGGTCGCAGTTGTCCCACGATCTGGTCAACCTCCGCCACGGTGTAGAGCGGCGGCGTCGGCTCTTCGCCCGCGCGCATCCGCTGGCGATTATGGCGCTCGGCGTCCTGGGTTTGGATTTTCGCGGCGTCGCGCAGGATCAACGTGGCCATGTCGATCGTGGCCGGGGTGGCGTAGATCGGGCCGGTGAAGCCCGCTTTGGCGAGAAGCGGCAGTCGGCCCGTATGGTCGAGATGAGCGTGGGTGAGAAGAACCGCGTCGAGTTCCTCCGCCGCTTTTTCCAAGGGAGAACGATTTAATTCCTTCCCGTGTTCACCGCCTTGAAACAGCCCGCAATCGACGATCACCTTGGCCTGCGCGGTTTCCACGAGATAACACGAGCCGGTGACTTCTCCACCGGCGGCACCAAGAACAGTAATTTTCATGAGAACGGAACGAGAGCATCCGCGGCCGAGGTCGCTTGACGGATGCGAGGAGAGGGATGCTCTGACGGGTAACTGGCGACTTTGTTCGACGCTAAATTGCAATTCCGTCGTATTTGCGCGCCGGATAAATTTTTTACCGGCGTTTTTATCACTGCGAATTATCGCAGTTTCAACCCGATCGGCAGGGTGTCACCGAGCGCCCTCGCTTCGTCCGCCGCTTCGAGCACCACGACTTGAGTGACCATCTGCAGCCAGCGTTCCGGCGCGGCGGCGGCGGTGAGCGCCTCGAGGGTTTTCGCTCGGAGTCCGTCGTCGATGTCGCGCGACCGATCGCCGCTGCGGCGGGCGAGCTGGGCCGCGGCAAACGGAGCTCCTTCAATCTTGCGCAGCCCGAGTTCGAGCAGGAGCGACAACCAGGACGCGGCCTGTTCGGTATCCACCGTTTTATGACTGCTGCGGTGAAGCGGCACGCGCGCCCCCAGGCGGCCGAGGGCCCAGGCCCAGGGTCCATTTTGTTTCCCCGGAGTGCGCAAGCGTTCCGCGATCCACGTTCCGAATACGATCTTCTCCTCCGGGTCGAGGTGTTCGAGCGAGGCCGCAGTTCGAACCATCTCTTCCAGGCCCTCGGGTTGAACGCCTTTCGGGCGGGGGGCGTTTTTCGGCGGATGGGCCGGCACGCGCCGAAGGAGGTGGGGCTTGAGGTAGGACCAGAGGGTTTTCTGGGGCTCTTCGCCGAGTCCTCCCGCAATCCGACGCCACAGCACCCAGAACTCGTTCCACACCGCGGGTTCGGGGTGTGCGTTCACGTTTTCGGCAAAGAGACGAAAGGTCTGCTCGCAACGCCACTCGTCGAGCGGATAGCCGTAGCCCGGTCGCAAACTGTATCCGATAAGATGATAAAAGATCCGCTCGTGGTCGGGTGAACGCCGGCGGCGGGCCGCTCCGGCGAAGAGCGTGCCCCAAATTTCTCGGAGCAGTGGTGGACGCCATTCTTCGCGCGGGCCGATCGTCTGCTCCAACGTGCGCATGACCTGCCGCACGTCCTTCGCCTCGGTCGGCTGGGGTTTGGCGCCGAAGACGCGGTCGAACACGCTGCGCACGTGCACGAATTCCGGAGGCATCGACTCGGTCACGGTCGGCTCCGTGCTGGCGGTCGAGCCGCGCAACTCGAATTCAAGCCGCCACTGCTCCGCGGTTTCGCGGGAAACACACCACAGCTCGAGCGTTCCGAGTTCGGTCAGCGTTGCGCGCAGGTGCACCGGCAGCGTTGTCGCCTTGGCTTGGGTGGAACGGAGCAGGGTGTGGATCGGGAGCAGCGCGCGAAAGTCTTCGCCCAACTCCACCACCGCGCCGGGCCGATCGACTCGGTCCGAAGTGGTGGAGAGCAAAGGAAATTGAACGGGCTGATTCAGCGTCAGAGTGAACGGACGCTCCGTCAGATCGATCGTCTGCCCCTCCTCGTGTCCGCGGGGAATGACACAGACGGCCCGGGGCGGGCCGCTGGTTTTGTCCGCCCCGAGACCAATATAAAATGCATGGGCCGCACCGCCGCCGATCCGGCGCCCCAGACCGCGCCGGACGAGTCCGTAACACGCCGCCCCGCGCGCGACTGCGAGCTCGAGCGAACCGTGGGAGAGTTGCGTGATGCGCGGAGCGTCCGGCCACCACGAAGAGACAACCGCGAGGAGACGCTCGGTGAGACGTGGAGAATTGAATACGCCGCCGTTGAGCAAAATCGCATCGGGACGAGGCAGGCCGGGTGGCACGGCCGGCGCTGTGCTGGCCAAGGGCGGCAGGGGAGAACGGGTCCATGTGCCATTCAGGGCGGCAAAGGCGGCGCCGGCGTGATGGCCAAGAAACGCGGCCAAGTGCCGCGTGATCGCGGGATCGGAGGCGTAGGGCAACCCGAGCTCCTGGAGCGCGACACGCGCCGCTTTCCGCGGGCGCTCGTCTGGCGTGCAGGCGGGAAAAAAACCTTCGAGGATCACTTTTTCCGCTTCCTCGCGGGTGAGCTCGGTCGAGAGGGTGCCGCCGAGGAGGCGGCTTCCTTCGCCGGCGAGCGCGATGCCCTGGCGCTCGGGCGGCTCGGCCCCAAGTAGTGCTTCTTTGGCGACACGGGTGGCCTGCACCAGTTGGGTCCATTGGGTGGCGCTGAGTTTTTTCCCCCCTGCAAGCAAACGTTCCTCGGCCCGACGCGCCAGCGCCGCGTCCATGTTGTCGCCGCCGAGCATGAGGTGATCTCCCACCGCGATGCGTCGCAGCGCCGGGCCCTCGGGCGACACGGTGGCTTCGATCAAGGTGAAATCGGTGGTGCCGCCGCCGACGTCCACGACCAAGACCAGCCTCACTCCCGCGAGGTCCGTATCCAAAGTTTGGCGATGCTGCGCTGTGAAATCGTAGAATGCCGCCAGCGGCTCCTCCACCAAGGTGAATTTTTCTAGTCCAGCCTGGCGCGCAGCGTTGACGGTCAAGGCCCGAGCGACTTCGTCAAAGGAGGCCGGCACGGTGATGACCACGTCCTGGTTGGCCATCGGTGCGTCGGGATGAGCGGAGTTCCACGCCGCAGCCAGATGACGGAGCAGGAGGGCGGAGGCTTCGGTCGGCGAAACCTTGCTCACCTCGGCTGGCGCGCCCCAGGGCAAAATGGGCGCGGAGCGGTCGACGCCGGGGTGACACAGCCAACTTTTCGCCGAGGCGACCAGGCGACCAGGGACACGGGCGCCTTGCCAACGGGCGAACTCACCGGCGATCAGCTTCGGCGATTCGCCCCACGGGAGCTGAGCCGAGCCGGGCGGGAGTTCGTATTCGCCCGGAACGTACAAACAGGAGGGTAGGAGCGACTGGGCCGCGACCTGACCCGGACGTTGCAGCTGGGGAATAGGAAAATCCTGCACCTCAGTGGAACCACTGGACCCGGGGCGAGCGAAGGCCAAGGCACAATTCGTAGTGCCCAGGTCGATACCGATGATGAAGGACTCAGCCATGGAGGTCAGGATCGGCGGTCGGGTGTTTGATGTAGGCGGGGTGCCATCACCCCGCGGCTGCTTTACTGGAGAGAATGAGGACGGTATCTAGCCGGGCGCGCTGACGGGGTGGAATCATCGATCCCCGGGGTCGGCGCCCCCGGCTACAACATCTCATTCCTTCATTCGCACGTTCAACTCGAGTTTCCATTGGTCCGCGCCGGTCCGCTCGAGGCAGCGCAGCTCCAGCGTGCCGATCTCGGTCACAGCCGCTTGGAGGTTCACCGGCACCAGGCTGCCGGCTTCATGGCCGCCTTTCGCGGGGAGGGTGGTTTCGATCGGTGCGACCTCTTCGAATTCGTCTCCGCTCGTCGGGTCGTCGATCATGTCGCCCACCACGTCGTCGCGCCGCACCGAGCTGGAGAAAAAGCGGAAGCGCGTCGGCTCGCCCACCACCAGTCCGAATTCCTGCGGCGGCACGTCCGCCTGGGTTCCTTCCTCCATGCCGAACGGCGCCACGCAAAGAGCCTTGATCGGCGGCTCCATTCCCGGCACCGCGAGCATGGCGGCCTCAACCCCGACGTAGTAAGCGCGTGCAGTGCCGCCACGGATACGCAGCCCGTGACCGTGACGGGCCCAGCCGTAGTAGGCGGCGCCGCGTGCGACAGCGAGGTCGAGCTCGGCCCCTTCGAGATCTTTGACCGGTTTGCCGCCGTCGGCCGCGAGCCAGCGGTTGATCACTTCGAGCACGCGGTTTTTCAACGGAGCGGCGCGGAAGACGCCGCCATTGAAAAGCACGGCGGTCGGGTGGACGAAGGCGCGGCCCTCGACCTTGACCGGCGCATCGTGCGCGGCGGCAAGGGCGTGAGCCTGACGGGTGAGAAAAGCGGCGAGGTGGCGAGTGACCCCGGCATCCTGCGCGTAGGGCAGAGCCATTTGAGCCAAACCGGTGCGACGGCTGACCTGCGGCAGCTCCGTCACGGCGGTCGGGGGAAAAAATCCGTCGGTCAACACCCGAGTCAGTTCGTCGCGAGTGAGAGTCGCGCTGATCGTTCCACCGATCAGCGACGAACCGCGGCCCGGAATGGCCAGGGACACTTGGGCGAGACTCGCGTCGGCGTACATCTGCTCCTTCGCACTGCGGCAGGCAAAAGTCAGGGCGTTGAACTGCCAGGCGTCGATTTTTTTTCCGGCGGCGGTGAGCTTCTGATTCACGGTGTGCGCGAGCGCGAGGTCCATGTTGTCGCCGCCGAGGAGAATGTGATCGCCCACCGCCACGCGGGTGAGCTGCACTTCGCCGTTGTTTTCGGTCACGGCGATGAGGGAAAAATCGCTCGTCCCGCCGCCGACGTCGATCACCAGCACGACGTCGCCGGGCTGAACCTGCTTGCGAAAACGCTCCCCCATCTGCTCGGTCCAGGCATAGAACGCGGCCTGCGGTTCCTCGAGCAAAGTGACGTTGGGCAACCCGGCTTGCTGGGCGGCGGTCAGAGTGAGTTCGCGCGCGGAGGCGTCGAAGGAAGCCGGCACGGTGAGGACAATTTCCTGCTCGGCAAACGGCTCGTTCGGGTAACGCGCGTCCCAGGCTTCGCGCAGATGCCGGAGGTAATGAGCCGAGGCTGCGAGGGGCGAGACGCGCTGCACATCGGGCGGCGCCTGCCAGGGAAGGATGGGGCTCTGGCGATCGACTCCGGGATGGCAAAGCCAACTCTTCGCCGAGGAAACCAAGCGGGTGGGAACCTTGCTTCCATGTTTGCGCGCGAATTCGCCGACCACGAACTCGCTCCGTTTCGGATCGCTCGGCAAACCGACGCTGCCGGGAGGAAACTCGTCGCGATTCGGCAAATACAAGAAGGAAGGGAGGAGCAGTTTCTCCTCGACCGTGCCGAGGGCGGTGACCTGCGGGATGGGAAGCATGGTCTGCTCGCGCCCGCGCGCTTCCGTGCCGCTGAGGTCGAAGTACGAGACCGCGGAATTCGTAGTGCCTAAGTCAATACCGATGGAATAACGCGCCATGGAAAAATTCGATTGAGAAAAAGAAAGAAGAGCGGCGGTCGATCGTCCGGCTTAGAGCTCGATTTCCGCCGGCGCGAGCACGCGCGGGTCGAGGGTTTCGGAGACCACGGGAAATCGGGTTTCGGTCGCGAACCAGCCATGGTGTTTAAGCGTTCCGCGGAAAGGTGGCTGGCCGGCGATGTTGCCGGTGAGCCGGATGCGCTGCGCGTCGAAGCCGGCGCGAACGGTGACGGTGGCGCCGTCGGGCTCCTTCAGCACCGGTTCAAGCGTCACATATTGAGCCAGCACCTTACGGCTTCCCGCGTGGACCACCCGCGCGGCGGCGCCGATTTCGGCGTCCGAAAACGCGGCGACATCTTCCTGGAGAAAATCGATCAGGCGTCCCTCGCGTTGGAGTAAGGCCAGGGCAGTCAGCGCGGAAGCCTCCGCCTTGGCTGGCGCGGGCGCCGGCGGAGCCACGACCACCGGTGCTACTGGCTTCGGCGTCGGAGCGGAGGGTGCGACGGACGCGGGCGTGGGCGCGGCGCCGCCCTGGAGCAGCGGCGCGACCTGACTCGCGAAGGTGGAACTCGACAGCGTGCGAGAGAAACAGGCGAACGCCATTCCCAGTCGGGCAAAGAAGGAAGGTTCAGCAGGAGTTGTTGCCATGGCAGCACATCAGCAAGAATTGAGTGCGCTGCAAGGGGAAGGAGTAAAAGGCGCAAAAAGTGCGAAGGTGCGAAAGTGGGAAGGTTTGAAGGTGTGGCAGCGGGCGCTTTGCGCGGATGTAGCTGGGTTTCGGTGGACGGCGATGCTCTCTCAGCGGTGAACCTGGTCGGGCGGCCACTCCGTTGCCACCCTGCTCGAGCAGCCCTTCGAGGAACCGACGGCGAGCGGAGTGGCGGCCGGACCGGACTATCGAGTGGTGTAACTAAAAACCCACTACGGCGCGGACGCGAGTAGTTGGCCGGTGGTTACTCGGGTTTAGGGGTCAGCGCGGGCTGCCGGGACCGAGTTCGTTCCAGAGGGCGATGATAGGGCGATCCGCGCGCTCGTGATTGAAGGCGAGGATGCTGAGCGAGGCGGTGCTGAGCAAAAGCTGGTGGGCGTGGGCGATCGGCCAGCCGACCCAACGCGCGGCTAAAATGCGGAGGAAATGCCCATGCGAAAAAACCGCGACGTCGCCGGTGAGGGAGCGCAATCGCGAGACCAGCCGATCGGCGCGAGCGGTTACGGCCTCGGCCGATTCGCCATTCGGACAACCGTCGCGGTAAATGGACCAGCCCGGACGAAGCGCGGCGATTTCGGTCGCGGTTTTCCCCTCGTAATCGCCGTAGCGCCACTCGCTCAAGTCGGGTTCAACCCGGGCGTGGGCGCTCAGCCCGGCGAGCTCGCAGGTGCGGCGGGCGCGCAGACGCGGACTGGTGAGCACGTGAGAAAACATTTTGCCCTGCAGGCGAGCTCCCAATTCGCGGGCATCGCTCTCGCCACAGGGCAAAAGAGGAATATCCGTCTCGCTGGTGTGCCGACCGAGGCGGGCCCATTCGGTTTCGCCGTGGCGAATAAGATAGATGCGAGGCAGAGGAGAAGGCGTTGTCACGAGGATGAAAGGAAGGGGCAGACTACAACGTGCGAGGCGAGAGGAGGCGAGCGGGGAAACGCGTCCGCTAACGAGAGAGACTCGAAGGGATCGAGCTGAGCCCAGAGACCTTTTTGGGTCTGACCCGCATATTTCTTTTCATTGTATCCTCTGCAGCAGGACGGTCAGACTCGAAACCGCTTTGCTGGAGAGGCGATGGCAACTATTCTTTCCCTGCTCTCCACTTCCCCGCGCTGCCCTTTTTTTTTATGAACAAGCATTCCCTCTTCTGTGCTGGCCTGGCTGTCGGCGTCTTCGCGGTCGTGACTTCCTCGGTCTTTGGCCAAATCGGTCGCCGCTTTCCCTCGGAAAAAAAGATCGTGACCGATCCGGTGACCGGTGTGCCGCTGACGTTTCTCACCAGCACGCCCGCGGGCGATTCGAAAATTTATCAGACCCATACCCAGTGGACCGCGGACGGGAAATGGCTCGTTTTTCGTTCCGCGCGCGCCGAGGGCCAGGCTTTCGCGGTCAATGAAGAGACTGGCGCGATCGTGCAGTTAACCGAGACGGGTTACACCGGTATGCTCTGCGTCTCGCGCCTGGCGATGAAGCTGTATTTCATGCGCGACGTGAAAAAGGCGGCCGAAATGCAGAATGCGATCATGGCCAAAAACGCGCCCGGCCCGGGCCACTCCAGCCCTCCGCCGACGGTGAAGCGGCCCCCCGCTCCTGCGCCGGCTCCGGCCGCCGAGACGAATGCCAGTGGTGGCCCGTCGGATACACCAACCACTGCGGGAAGCAAAGTGGAGGAAGCAAAACGTTCGCATGGACCCTTTCAGGTGATTGAGACCGATTTGGCCAAACTCTTTGCCGATAGCGAGGCGGGCCAAATGAAACCAGCTTCTGAATACGAGCGAATCTGCGGCTTGATTCCCGAGGAGCTTCGGGCCGGCGGCGACATGGCTTTGGACGCCCGAGAGGATCGGATGTATTTTCGCGCCAGCGGGGGCGATGTCGGTCAGCACCTTCCGCCCAACACCAAAATAGAGAAGAATTTTGGGCCAGATGGCATGGGGGCTGGCCCGGCGGGATTGCGCAGCATGGATTTGAAGACGGGCGAAATTAAATTCGTGGTCGATGTGCCCTTTCAAATTGGTCACGTCCAAACCAATCCCTTCGTTCCTGGTGAAATCGTCTTTTGTTGGGAAACCAAGGGCAAGTCACCGCAGCGCACCTGGACGGTCAACGCCGATAGCGGAGGGCTTCGGCCGCTGTATCCGGAAGCCAGTTACGAGTGGGTCACCCACGAGGCGGTGATCAGCAAAGACGAGGTGGCGATCGCGATCCTAGGTCATCGGCCACCAGGGACAAAGGACGAGTGGGGCGCGTGCGGCACGCGCGAGCACCCCACCGGCCTGGGAATCGTCAATCTGCGCACCCGCGAAATGCGCATCGCCGGTCAAACTCACTCCGGCAGCGGTCTCTGGCACGTCAATGGATCTTCCGATGGACGCTGGGCGGTGGGCGATGATTTTTCGCGTAGCATTTATTTGATCGACCGGCACACCGACGAACTGATTTTGCTGTCCGCCGGACACAAGGTCACAGCTGCCGATCACCCGCACCCGACGTTCAACGCGGATGGGACGAAGATCGAGATTCAGTCCGCGATGCTTTCGGCTGACAACCATGCGATGAACATCTGCATCATCCCGGTCCCAAAAGCCCTGCTCGAACGGAAGTACGACGGACAACTGATGCGGAAGTGACTAGGCGCATAAGCCCGACAGCGTGAAGGGACGCTAGCAGTGGCGTCCCCCTCGAACCGAGGTGACGCCATCGATCCTAGGGCAAGAAGTAGACTCCGGGGGGCGCTCCGACGTCAGTCCAAATTGCATACAGATTCGCCTCTGAACCTGTATTCAACCGATTGAGACCCTCCAAACGGAGGAGGAACGGCTCGTCGGAGGTGGTGGAGGGCTCGGCTCCGTCCGGGCTTCATATCCAGGCAGCCCGGACGGAGCCCGGTACCCTCCACAAAATCGATCTGGACGAACCGAACTTTACGCCTTCATTCCTTTTCGCCGCGCCAGTTTTATTTGAAATCCGCTACTGCAGCTCTGCGTTGACCGTTCGGCTTTCGCCCGCTTTGAGGGTGAGCGTCGCGGTGCGTTCGCCGGAACGCAATTTCACTGTGCCGGCTTGGGTCGAGCGGACAGTCGCGGAACTCAATTTACCTTTCGTCCACGCCAGATCCACTTCGTAGCCGCCGCGCGCACGGAGACCGTGGACCGAGCCGTCGGGCCAGACGGACGGCAGGGCGGGAAGGAGGTCCAGTTCCGCGTTCTGGCTCTGTAGAAGCATTTCGGATACGCCAGCGGTGAAGGCGAAGTTCCCGTCGATTTGGAAAGGCGGATGGGCGTCAAACAAGTTTGGATACACGCCGCCTCCGCGGCTATAGTTGACCCCCTCGCCGCCGACCGGCCGGAGAAGGTTTTTCACCAAGAGGTAGGCGTGGTCGCCATCGCGGAATCGAGCCCAGAGAATGAGCCGCCAGCCCAGCGACCAGCCGGTCCCTTCGTCGCCCCGCAGCTCCAGCGCGTGGCGAGCGGCGTTCCAAAGGTCGGGCGTGGCGGGCGTGATTTCTCGTCCGGGGTAAACGGCGAAGAGGTGCGATACGTGGCGATGGTGGACGTCTTCTTCGCGGAAATCGTCCGCCCATTCCTGCAGTTGACCCCGGCTGCCGACTTTCAAAGGCGTGAGCTGGCTGCGCGCTTTTTCCAATTCCGAGGCAAACTCCGAGTCGACTCCCAGAATATGGGCCGCCTCGATGCAGTTGGTGAAAAGGTCCCAGATGATCCCCAAGTCCATGGTCGCTCCCTTGGTCGTGGCGGCGCTGGTTCCATCGGGTTTGATGAAGGAGGTCTCGGGCGAGGTCGAGGGCGCGGTGATGAGGTATCCAGTCACTGGATCTTTGACCAACCAATCCAAGGCAAATTCAGCCGCGCTCTTCATCACCGGCCAGGCCTGTTTGCTCAGGTAGCTTTGATCGCCGCTGAAGGCGTAATGCTCCCAGAGGTGGTGCGCGAGCCAGCCGCTGCCCATGTACCAGTTGGCCCACATCGGATTGCCGCCGCCGAAATTTCCCACCGGACTGGCGTGGCGCCAGATGTCCGAGTTGTGGTGCGCCACCCAACCGCGCGCGCCGTAGTCGACCTCGGCCATTTTGCGACCGGTCACGGCCATGTCCGCGATGAAGGCGAGAAACGGCTCGTGGCACTCAGCCAGATTGGCCACCTCGGCCGGCCAGTAGTTCATCTCCGCGTTGATGTTGAGGGTGTAGTTGGAACTCCAGGGCGGCCGGACCATGTCGTTCCAGATCCCTTGAAGGTTGGCCGGCTGGCCGCCCGGGCGAGAACTGGAGATCAGGAGATAGCGCCCGTAGTTGAAAAGCAATGACGCCAAAGCCGGATCGGCTTCGCCCGCGGCGAAATGGAGCAAGCGTTCCAACGTGGGGCGCTGCTCTGCGGCGGAATTGTGACCGAGATCGAGGGTGACACGGCGGTACAGGCGCTGATAATCCGCGAGGTGGCGCTGCAGAAGATCGCGGTAGGATTTAGACTCAGCCGAAGCCAGCAGACGGGTTGCTTCGGCCGAGGCATCGCGACCCTCTCGGCCAGGAGATTTGTCGAAGCCGTTAAAACTGGTGGCCGCAGAAATGAGGAGGGTCGCGGCGTCGGCTTTTTCGACCGTGACCCGGCTGCCGTCGGCGTGAACCTTTCCTCCCTCGATCAACACCCGGAAACGGGCTTCAAAGCGCATCCCTTCCGCTTCGGGGCCGTGATCATAAGTGACGGGCTCGGCCTGTCCGCCGAGGTAACTCGGAGCGGTGTGCGACGGCGCTCGGCCGCGCAGGACCAGCAAATCGTGGCCGACGGTGACATGTTCGCGCTGCAACGGGCTGTCCGATGTAACAGAAAAGGAAATACGGCCCGGTTGATCGGCGGTGAGGCGCACGACGATCACCTGGTCCGGTGCGCTGCTGAAGACCTCGCGGGTGAGGGTGGCCCCGGCCTGCCGATAGCGGACCGAGGCGACGGCCCGGTCGAGATCGAGTTGACGTTGATAATCGGTCACCGGCTCTTTCGCTCCGAATTCGAACAGGAGGTCGCCGAGAGGCATATACGCTTCGGTGTAGAGCCCCTGCATCTGCTTCGCGAGGGCATCCGCTTCCTGGTGATGACCGGCAAAAATGGCGGCGCGGATTTTCGGAAGAACCTCCTTGGCCTTCGGGTTGGTGCCGTCGCGCGGTCCGCCCGACCAGAGGGTGGCCTCGTTGAGCTGTAACCGTTCTGTGGTGACGCCGCCGAAGACCATCGCTCCCAAGCGCCCATTGCCGACCGGAAGGGCTTCGACCCATTTCACCGCGGCTTCGGGAAACTGGATTTGGTTCGACGCGGGATCCGGTTCAGCGGCTCGGGCCAGCCCGAGAGTCGCCACCAGACCGATGGCACTGAGAGAAGAAAACGCGCGGGGAGTTACGTTCATAAGTTCATAAGAAAACTAAGAAAGGGCAGAGAATGGCCGGGCGGAAGGCCGCGGTAAAGCGATTCGCGGGTGAACGCTCACTTCAATCTCCGCGCCGCGTTGTATTAAATCAATCCGGACCGCTGCACCAACCTCGACACGCGCCAACGGAAGAAGTGGGCAGTGCTCGATGGTGCGCCTAACCGTAAAGGAAGCGGCGGCTGGCGATCTGGGGCGTCTCGGTTTTTTCTCCTCCATGGTCACCCTTCGTCGGTTTTGGCTTACCCTCGCCACGCTCTTTTTCGTCTCCTCCCTGTCATCGTATTCGTTTGGTCGCGACACCTCGACGTTTTTGACTTGGGCGGAGCGGCCCCCGATGGGGTGGAATAGCTGGGACTGTTTCGCCACCACGGTGACGGAAGCGCAAACCAAGGCCCAGGCCGATATCCTGGCGGAGAAATTTGCGCGCTACGGGTGGGAATACGTCGTGGTCGATATCCAGTGGTACGAGCCAGCGGCGACCGGCTACGATTATCGAAAGGGTGCTCCCTTGGTCTTGGATGATTATGGACGACTACTTCCCGCGGTGAATAAATTTCCTTCCTCGGAGAAAGGCACGGGTTTCGCCTCACTGGCTGGGTACATTCATGGCAAGGGGCTGAAGTTCGGCCTTCACCTGATGCGCGGTATTCCTCGCCAAGCGGTCGAGCAGAATCTGCCCATCCTGGGAACGAAATTTCACGCCGCTGACATCGCGGACAAGGTGAACGTCTGTCCTTGGAATACGGATATGTACGGGGTCGACCTGACCAAACCCGGCGCGCAGGACTACTACAATTCGGTTTTCGCGCTGATCGCGTCGTGGGGAGTCGACTACGTGAAGGTGGACGACCTCTCTCGGCCCTATGGTCGCAACCGACCCGAGGTCGAGGCGGTGCGCCGCGCGATCGACCTGACGGGTCGGCCCATCGTGTTGAGTCTTTCTCCGGGAGAGACGGACATCGCTTTCGGAGCGCACGTGGCGGAGCATGCGAACGCTTGGCGGATCTCGGACGACTTTTGGGATCAATGGCCAGAGCTGCTCGCCCAATTCGAGCGTCTCCACCAATGGACTCCATTTCGGCGCCTGGGCGCCTGGCCCGACGCCGACATGATTCCCTTTGGCGTGATCGAGATGGGACGGAAAACGCGTTTCACGCCGGCCGAGCATTTTACCCTGATGAGCCTGTGGTGCATTGCGCGCTCGCCGCTGATGTTCGGCGGGGATTTGACCAGACTCGACGATTTTACCGCCTCGTTTTTATCCAACGATGAAGCGCTAGCGGTGAACCGCGCGAGCGCGAACAACCGCCAGCTCTTTCGCACGCCCGACGGATTGATCGCTTGGGTCGCGGACGTGCCCGGCACGCCGGACCGGTATATCGGAGTTTTCAATACACGCGACCCGCTCACTCTGGATCCCGCGAAAGCCGCTTACCTAAGTCCCTTGGTGACAGGGGAACCTGGTCGCCGGGCGGTGGATATCCAGGTCGAGGTGAGCGGCGCGGCCAAGCTCGTGCTCGTGGCGGACGATGGGGGCGACGGTCGAGCGTGGGATCACGCGGTTTGGGCCGAGCCGACGCTCGTTTTCGACGATGGACACACCATGAAACTGACGGAGATGAACTGGGTGCGCGCTTCGGCGGGGCACGGCGAGGTTTCGCGGGAAAAAGCTCCGAGCGGAAAACCCATGAAGGCGGACGGCGTTCCCGTTTCCTTTGGCATCGCGGCCCATGCTCCCTCGCTGGTGGAATTTGATCTGCCCAAAGGGGTGAAGCGTTTCACGGCGCGGGGCGTGCTCGACGACGCCGCGGTGGCGGAGAAAAAAGGCGGGACGCTCCATTTCGTGGTTTATGCATGGCCGTGGGCGCCTGAGTTTTCGCAGCCCGGTGTTCCTGTATCCATAAAGCTGAGCGACCTAGGTTTCTCCGCTCCCGTGCGGGTGCGCGACCTGTGGGAGCACAAAGATCTTGGTGAGATGCAGGACAACTTTGCGCCGATGGTCGAGTGGCACGGAGGGCGGCTGTACCGGATATCGCCGGTGGGGCAGTGAGAGAAATCTTCTCCCGGCTTGGCCTTTCTCTTTTTTCTTTCTTTCGATCAGTGAGAGAACGATTGAAGAGAAAGAAGGACGAGAAAGATTGGGGTCACCCGGCCTTCGCCCGTTGTGCGGCGGCGGCCATGAAATAGCTCTGGGCGGAGAAGGAAGGAGCGGAGAGACCGCGGTTGACGGGGAGGTACGCGCCGTTGGCGTGCAGTTCGCGGGCGTTTTCGTTGTCCTGCAGCTCGATCGGAAAAAGCTCGTTCTGCACCCAGTGGCGCAGGGCGGGATCGGCGACGGGAAAGAGAACTTCGATCCGGCGGAAGAAATTCCGCGGCATCCAATCGGCGCTGCCGGCAAAGATGAGCGGATCGCCGCCGTCGTTTTGAAAATAAAACGCGCGAGCGTGTTCGAGATAACGACCGACGATGCTGCGCACGCGGATGTTGTCGCTCAGGCCCCGGACTCCCGGGACGAGGCAGCAGACGCCGCGGACGATCAGATCGATTTCCACCCCTGCCTGAGAGGCGGCGTAAAGGTTGTCGATCGTGATCTTATCCACCAGCGAGTTCATCTTCACCATGATTCGCGCCGGCTGCCCCCGCGAGGCGTTGTCCGTCTCCTGCTGTATCAACTCCTGAATACGACGGTGCAGCGTGAACGGCGCGACGAGGAGCTCTTTGAATTCCGGCGATCGGCTGAAACCGGTCAGCGAGTTGAAGAGATTGGCCGCGTCCTCGGTGATGGATTCGCGCGCGGTGAAGTAGCTGAGGTCGGTGTAGAGACGAGCGGTCCGCGGATTGTAGTTGCCCGTGCCGAGATGGACATAGCGTCGCATCGTTTTCCCCTCGTGCCGCACGACCAGGCTCACCTTGCAGTGCGTCTTGTGTCCGACCAATCCGTAGACGACGTGGACGCCGGCTTCCTCGAGCTGGCGGGCCCATTGGATATTGTTGGCTTCGTCGAAGCGCGCCTTGAGTTCAACCAAGGCGGTGACCTGCTTGCCGTTGCGCGACGCTTCGATCAGGGCGCGGACAATCGGTGAGTCTCCACTTGTTCGATACAGGGTTTGTTTGATCGCAAAAACCTGGGGATCCCGGGCGGCCTGCTCGACAAAGTCCACCACCGGAGTAAAGGCGTCGTAGGGATGATGAAGCAGGACGTCGCGCTCGCGGATGGTGTCGAACATGGTTTCGACCTCCCGCAGCGCGGAGCAGGATGCAGGGGTGAATGGAGGAAACTTGAGGTCGGGACGGTCGATGTCGGCCAGACTCATCAATCGAAACAGATTGAGTGGCCCATTGAGCCGGAAGACGTATTCGTGCGACAACTTCAAGCGGTCGCAGAGGGTGGAGAAAATTCCGTCTTCCACTCCCTCCTCGATTTCCAGCCGGACTGCGGCGCCCCGTCGGAGGTTGCGCAATTCTTCCTCGATTTTCTTCAACAGGTTCTCGGCTTCTTCCTCGTCGATGTAGAGATCGCTGTTTCGGGTGACGCGGAAGGCCTGGGCGCCGCGAATGCGGTATCCGGGGAAAAGCTCCCCGGCGCAGAGGACGATGATTTCACTGAGGAAGAGGAAACGCTGGGGGCCGGCGCTTTCCGGCACGATGTGCACGATCCGCGGAAGGATCCGAGGCACGGGCAAGATCGCGACCAGGTTCTCGATCTCGGGCGTCTCCGGATTGTCGAGCGAGACGATGACGTTGAGGGTTTTGTTGCCGAGCTGGGGAAAGGGGTGGGCCTGGTCGAGAGCGAGAGGGGTCAGGACCGGATGGATCTGGGTTTGAAAGTAATTCCTGATCCAAATCAGTTCTTCGTCGGTGAGGTCTCGTGTATCCTTGAAAATAATACCTTCGCGACTTAGGGCGGGCATGAGGTCCTCTTGCCAGCACCGGTATTGATCCTCGACCAACGATGCCACCACGGAGTGGATACGCCGCAGCTGTTCGCGAGGAGGCAGGCCGTCCACGCTCGATTCGGTTACGCCCGACTCCACCTGCTGGATGATGCCGGCCACGCGAATCTCGAAAAACTCGTCGAGATTTGAGCTGACGATGGCGAGAAATTTGACCCGCTCGAGCAGGGGATTTCGTTCGTTCTGCGCCTGCTCGAGGACGCGGCGATTGAAGGCCAGCCAACTGAGTTCGCGATTGAAGTAAGCGGCCTTGACCGGACGCGTGCTCGGTGGGATCGGCGGCGCCGTTCCGGTCGGAATGATGGCCCGCTCGATCGTGGCGGGTTCGGGGACGGACTTGGATTTGCGCTTGGCCATGGAGGATTGCAGGAGGGGCCGGAGCTTAGGAACCGCAACGCGCTAAACCATCACAAAGCGTGACGTGACGCTGATGTAACATTCCTGCCAGTCGAGCGGGAGCCAGCCAATTCATTGGACCCAGACAGTCTTGACGTTCACGAACGAACGAGCGCCCCAGACGCCGAGTTCGCGGCCGAACCCGGAGTCCTTTACTCCACCGAAAGGAAGGGTCACGTCCGAGCGCACCGAGGCATTGACGAACGTGAGCCCAGCCTCGAGCCGCTCGCGGGCGATCTCCTCGCCGCGCGCCAAGTCGCGAGTGAAAACGGCTGCGCCTAAACCGAAAGGAGAGTCATTCGCCGCCGCGATGGCGGCTTCTTCGTCGGGCACGGAAACCACTGCGGCGACGGGACCGAACAGTTCTTGGTCGAACGCAGGCATGCCCTTGACCACGTCCGTGAGCACGGTGGGCAGATAAAAATTTCCCGGGCCAGTGGGGACTTTGCCACCGAGCAAGGCGCGCGCTCCCTGCCGGAGGCTCTTCCGCACCTGGGTGTGCAATTCTTCCCGAAGATCAGGCCGAGCAAGCGGGCCTACTTCGGTGTTCTCCTCGGTGGGATCGCCCACGCGCCGCGCGGCCATGCGCTCAGTGAAGAGCCGCTCAAACTCCTCCCGCACCCGGTGGACCACGATGAAACGTTTGGCCGCGACGCAGCTTTGCCCAGAGTTGACCAGACGAGCGCCGGCGCAAACTTCCGCGGCGAGACCGAGATCGGCGTCACCAAGAATCAAATACGCATCGCTCCCGCCCAGTTCGAGCACGCATGGCTTGAGAGCGGCGCCGGCCGCGGCTCCAACTTGTTTGCCTGCGCCGGTGCTGCCGGTCAGAGTGACTGCGCGGATACGGGGATGCGCGATCAGTCCAGGAATGTGGCTGGAGTCGACCAGCAGGGTTTGGAAAACGCCGGGTGGCAGTCCCGCGCGATGAATGACCTCCTCGATGGCCAGAGCGCAACCCGAGACGTTGGAAGCGTGCTTGAGCAGGACGGTGTTGCCGGCGAGGAGCGCGGGAATGGCGGCGCGGAAAACCTGCCAGTACGGAAAATTCCAAGGCATGATCGCCAGCAATGGACCGAGCGGCTCGAACGCGACCTGGGCCTGGGGCGGGGCTTCCGGCGGGCGAAACGATTCAAGCAACCCGGCGCCCTGGCGGGCGTAATAATCGCAGGCCGCGGCACATTTTTCGATTTCTCCGCGGGATTGTGCGATCGGTTTTCCCATCTCGGCGGTGGCCAGAGCGGCCAACGCGTCCCCCTCCTGACGCAGGGTGACGCCGATCCGTGCCACATGAGCGGCGCGGTCCGTGATGGCCAGTTCTCTCCAACCGAGGAAAACCTGGTGGGAACGTTCGACCGCCGCGGTGAGCAGCGGGGCGCTCGTCTTGGAGTAGTCTTGGATTTTTTCTCCGGTGGCGGGATTGATGGAGGTGAACGGCATGGACGGAGCGATTTCTGTATTGAAAAGTAACTACATCAATCGACGGGCGGAGGAGTGTCGGATTTCTTTACAGAAGCGAACGCAGAAAAGAGGACGGCGATACCGGGCTATCGGCTGAAGCGATTTCGACGGAGGATCACCATGGATAATTGAAGATGATGCGCCTGAATCGCGACGCGCGCTTGGCTCGTTCCGTGAAAGATCCGTTGGAGCGGTGCTCACCCCAAGAGCCGCCAAAGAAAATGAACAAAGAGCACGGCAACCGTGAGCAAGAGGAAGAAAAGCAAAAGTGCCGCGGCCACGATGGGAAAAAGGATGCGCGCGACCGGGCGAGGGCGAAGGTTCGGTCGATAGTGCTGCTCCACCAGGCGGACGTTGCGCATATTGGCCTGCCAGATAAAATCGAAGATATCTCCGGCAATCGGGACCGAGCCGACCACGGTTTCGAGCAGAACATTGATTCCCATCCGACCTAGCACGGTCCACGAAACCCCAAGGCGGGCGGCCTCATAAAGAATGTAGAGGGAGAGCACGCCACCGACCCAGTCGCCCAGGCCGGGGATCAGGCCAATCAAGGGCTCGACCCCGAAACGGCGATTGCCACCGAGGGAAAAAAGCCGATCGAGAAACCAGGCGAGGGCGCGAAGACGACGGAGACGCGCCTCGGCGGCGGGAGGAATTTGATCGACGAGTTCGAAGGTGGCTTCAGCGGTTTTCATGCTCGGGTACGCGGCCGACAATCGGTCGAGCCGCACCCTATCCGAGAGCGCCAATTTTCCAACTGATAGAGGCGAAGAAGTTTTGGTCGCCGGGCGTTGTAGCAGCGCTGATCCCGGGGATCGACGTTCTTATTCAAAAACCCCGGGGTCGGCGCCCCCGGCTACAACGGAGAGCGGCTCGCCCTCCTTGAGCGAGCCTTCGAGCCGCGGGCGCACGTTCGCCCTTTCAAACGTTCAAACCGTCTCCAGCAGTTTGTAGATGCGGGCCACCATCTTGGTCGGATCATCGAGCAGACCAGCGGCGATCAAGGCGTTGTCCAAGATTTGTTCGGCGACCAGCGTGGCTTTTTCGGGCGAGCTGGTTTGCGCGGCCGCGAGACGCTTGATCACCGGATGGTGAGGATTGATCTCAAGGTTGACCCGCAGCGGTGTATCCGCGCCGTCCTTATTCATCGACTTCATCATCCGACGCATGTGCGGCGACATGAATTTGTCCGCGTTGAGCGCGAGAGCGGGGGAGTCGACCAATCGATCGCTCGCTTTTACCTCGGAAACGCGCTCGCCCAAGGTGGTCTTGAGCCACTCGGTCAAACTCTTGGTCTCAGCTTCGCTCAACCCGCCCTCGGACGGTTTGGGAAGATCGGAAAGCTTTACATCGGCGTGATCGGCGGCGGTGAACTTCTTGCCGTCGAATTCGCGCACGTTGTTCATCACGTATTCGTCGACTGCCTCGTAGCAGAAGATGACTTCGAGATTCCGCGCCTTGAAGCCCTCGAGGTAAGGGCCGCTCTCGATCGCCTGGCGATTCGGCCCGATCAGATAATAAATTTCTTTCTGCTCCGAGCCCATGCGGGAGACGTAGTCGCCCAGACTGGTGGTCTTGCCCTTCTCGGTCAGAGACGATTCGAAGCGGAGCAGCTTGGTGATTTGCTCCTTGTGCGTGTAGTCGAGCGCCGCGCCCTCTTTCAGGAAAATGCCGAACTGGCTGTAGAAGTCGTTGTATCCATCCGGCCGCGACTTGGCTTCCTCCTCGAGGAATTTGAGGAAACGCTTGGTGATGACCTTGCCGAGTTTATCGAGCAGGGCTTTGTCCTGCATCGTCTCGCGCGAGATGTTGAGCGGCAGGTCTTCGCTATCGACCACGCCCTTGAGGAAGCGGAGCCACTCGGGCAACAAGTCCTTCGGTTTCGCGTCGATCAGGACCTTGCGGCAATAGAGCGACACGCTGGGCTCGGTGCGCGCGAGGCCGAGTTTTTCCGGATTGTCCTTCGGGACGAAGAGCAGCGCGTTGATCGAGAGCGGAGCATCGGCGCTGAAGTGCAGCCGATAACGCGGCTCGTCGAAGGCGTGGGCCTGGAATTTATAAAACTCGGTGTACTCCTCGTCCTTGATCTCGTTTTTATTCCGGAGCCAGAGGGCTTGGACGGTGTTGATGCGCTTTCCGTTAAGCGTGATCGGGAACGAGACAAAGGCGCTGTAGCGCTCGAGAATTTCTTTGATCCGCCAGTCCTGGCTGAACTCCGCGCAGTCGTCCTTCAGTTCGATCACGATCTTCGCGCCGCGGCGGAGACCTTCGGTTTCCTCGATCTCGTAGCTGCCGGAGCCGTCGCTGCTCCAGGTGTGGCCGGGCTCGTCGGCTTTCCACGAATGGGTGGAAACGGTGACCCGCTTCGCCACCATGAACGCGGAATAAAAACCGACGCCGAATTGGCCGATGAGATTGCTGTTTTTTTGGCCGGACTCGCCCAACGCCTTCAAAAACGCTTTCGAGCCGGAGTGAGCGATCGTTCCGAGATTCTCGACCAGCTCGGCCCGCGTCATACCGATCCCGAAGTCCTGCAGCGTGATGGTCTTCGCCTTGTCGTCGGTGGTGATGTTGATCTCGAGATCGAGTTTATCGTCGAAGATTTCTTTCTCCGTCACCTGAAGATGCCGCATTTTCTCGAGCGCGTCGGAGGCGTTCGAGACCAACTCGCGGACGAAAATCTCCTTCTCGGTGTAGAGCGAGTGGATGACGATATCGAGCAGCTGCTTGATCTCGGCTTGGAATTCGTACTTTTGCGGTGTGGCAGTGGACATAGGTTATAAACAGTAAAGCGTACTGAGAAGCCGGGTATTTTAGCAGGTTTCCGGGAAAATCAAGAGGTCCGTGACCAGCTGACTCGGCGCTGCAACCAACTCACAACGAGCAGAAGCGCGAACGAGGTGACCAAAAGAACGGCCGCAAAGGCGTGAGCGGCGGGGTAGTTGAGGGACTGAACCTCATCGTAGAGGGCGATGCTGGCGACCCGGGTGCGTCCGGGAATACTGCCGCCGATCATCAGCACGACCCCAAATTCTCCGAGGGTGTGGGCAAATCCGAGTGTCATGCCCGCAGCAATACCGTGACGGGCGAGGGGAAGATGGATCCGAAAAAAGGTGCGCCAGGAGGACGCGCCGCACGCGCGGCTAGCATCGAGCAGATCGTGAGGCACGGCCCGAAGGGCGGCCTGGAACGGCTGAACGGCGAAGGGCAGGGAATAGAAAACGGAAGCGATGACCAATCCGGCAAAACTGAAAGCGAGAGGCGTTCCGAAGATGGCGAGCCACCAACTCCCGGGCGGATGTTGCGGAGAAAAAATCGTAAGGAGATAAAAACCGATCACGGTCGGAGGCAGGACGATTGGCAGCGTGACGAGCGACTCGAGCCAGGGAGCGCCTCGCCAACGCGTCCGGTTGAGCCAATAAGCCAGAGGCAGACCGAGGACCACGAGCGCCAGGGTGGTCGCGAAGGCGAGCCGCACGGTCAACCACAAGGCCAGCCAGAGCGAGGCGGGCATGAAGAAGCTGGTGAAGGCGAGGACGGTCACTTCATCGGAAGCTGACGGACCCGCGTCAGTTCCTCAAGATTGCTCGCTCGACCCTCACTTATTCCGGAACGGCGTATCCAAAGGTTGAGAACACCCGCCGCGCCGCCGGGCTGCGTAGAAATTCGAGGAATAAACCCGCCGAGGGATTGTCGGCGCCATGTTGCGTGACGACCGCAGCCTGGTCGAGCGGCTCATGCCACTCGTCCGGTATCTCGACGAAGAAGGCCTTTCCTTTGAGCTTGGGCGAAAGGACGAGAGAGCGGGCGACGAAGCCGCCGTTTGCATTTCCCGATTCGATGAACTGGGCGGTTTGGGAAATGTTCTCGCCGTAGATCCAGCGAGGGGACTCGGGATTCCATTCTCCCAGGTGTTCTAGGACCTGCTGAGCGGCGCGTCCGTAGGGCGCTGTCTTGGGATTGGCCAAGGCGATTTTTTTCATCCGCGGCTCGTGCAGGAGAGACTTGAGATCGGCGTCAATCGGGCCCGGCTGAGCCGACCAGAAGACCAGTTGTCCCCGCGCAAAAACGGTCAGAGTCTTGGCGTCGGCGAGCTGAGCGGCGATGAGTTGACGCGGGAAATCGACGTCGGCGGAAAGGAAGAGATCGTAAGGAGCCCCCGCTTTCATTTGCGCGAAGAGATTGCCCGACGCCCCCGTGATGGTTTCGACTGTGACTTCCGGGTGAGCGGTTTTGAACTCTGCTTTGAGCGAATCCAAAACGTAGACCAAGTTGGCCGCCGCGGCCACGGTGATCGCAGGTGCTGCGGCGCGTGCGCTGGCCAAGCCGAGCAGCCCAAGAAAAAAAACCGTCCCAGCGGCCCGGATGACGCGTATCATACGGGCAATTTCCAGTGTTCCACCAGAGCGCCGGCGGAACCCGTGAGGGGATCGGCCTTGGGGAGCGGAACTTTTTGAATATTTTTCTCGGCCAGGGCTCGATCGCTTTTATCCGCGCGAATCAAGTCGGCGCTCTGTCCCTCGGGATACGCGCCAACGACCTGAAAATCCTCACTGGAGCCCAGGTTTTGGTGGCCCACGCCCGCGGGGATGACGATGACATCACCGGCTTCGACCACCAGGGTGACGCCGGTTTCGTGGCCCAGCCGGAGGGAGGCGCGACCGCGAAAAACGCCGAGCAATTCATGTGCGGTGGAGTGGTAGTGGGGAAAGTCATACACTCCCCAGCGCCACGCCGGTTGCCACCCGTGCTGCCGAAGGTGTTTTTCGATTGTGTCGGCGCGGGCGTCGTCGGGCACATCCTGAAAAACGGATTTGTACACGACCAAGGGCAGCTTCGGATTGTTCGGCACGGGGCCGGCGGGCAAAAATTGAAAACGAAGGACGTTTTCGGCTGTCTTCATGAACCCCAGTGAAGCGGTCCTTTCCTTCCTCGCAAGAAGCGGCCGTTAAAAACCCTTCCACCTCCAAAAATGTGCGCTTCCGGTTTTGCCTCATTCGATTTTGTGAGCGTGGTATGGGCTCGGACCTCTGATGAAGCACCGTCGTAAACTCAGCCTTCTCGTCGCAGTGATTGGCCTGGCGATTATGCTGGTCGGGTGCACCACCGTGACACCGGCTCCTCCCAAAGAAGCGGATGACCTCGCCGAAGCGCGAGCGGCGTTTCCCACCCGACTGCAAGAGACCCGTCTCCGCGCGTGGCAAACCGCGCTGGAAATTGTGGCGCTCTACGAACACGTGCCGGCCGGCCAATGCCCAGGGATCGCTGCTCTGGCCCGAGACGTGCGGCAGACGGAACTGACGCTGGGACCGTCGGTGGAGCGAAATTTAGACCGGATCGATGCGAACGCGTTGGTGACCCATAATCCGAATTTTTGGCGAGCCGCGTTGGAGATTTCTCCCAACGACGGAAGCCTGCTCTTGCTCCAAGCCACCCTTTTGGCGAGCGCGGGAGAAATTTGGAGAGCCAATCGTATCCTGGTTGCCACTACCCAGGTGCTCCCTCTGCCCGCGGCGGTTCGGCCGTATTACCTCGCTCAATCTTACGGCCTTGGTTCGGTCATCCTGTTGAGCGTCCGGAGCACGGATATTCAGGGAGCGCCAAAAACCCAGGAAGCGGCGATCCGTCTTTTCGAGGACGCGCTGGCCTTTTGGCCGAAGAACGCAGTATTTCTTTCCGAATTGATTGATGCCCGCGTCCGCGCGCGCCTGGCCACTGGCGACCATTTAGACCGGAACAAAGTGCCGGGAGTGATCGACGCCGTTTTGGCCGAACACCGAGATGAAGTTGAGCGGCTCCATGCCCTCGACCCGGTCAGCGCCGCGCCGTATCGCGGCTCGTGGGAGGCGCGGAAAAAGGGCAGGGAATTGCGGGCGCTTTGGGCCCGGCTTTCCGGGAATGAATCGGTTTTTGGATACAAAGAACTCGGCGAGTTGGCGCAAGTGCTCGAGGCCGCCGAAGCCTACGATCTTGCGCTGGTGATTTATCGACTGCAGGTCTCAGCGCGCGGTTTTCCGAGTCCAGGCGATGGAGCGGCCTGGCGACGTCTCTTGCCCAAGTTGGTCGGCGCGGCTCCGGCGGAGGCGCTCTTTGCGGCGGTCGACCGAGGCGAGTTGAACGTGGTCGAGCTGACTGAAGGCGCGACCCCGAGCGTCGACCAGTGGAAAGGGGATCCGGCGATTCATCCGCTCGTCATGCAACAGGTGCAACGAGAGATCGCCGATCTCACCTTCCAAATCGAATTGCTCCGCGACAATCCCGAGGCGCAGGCGCAGGCGCTGCGTCAGCGCGGCCTGCAGTATAGCCGCGCGGGGCTTTACGACGCCGCCGTGGCGGATCTCGAAGGGGCAATGAAGATCTCGGGACGCCGACCCATGTTGCTTCTCGACGAAGCGGTCGTGCAATCGGCGGCGGAGCGGGATCCCTTGGCCGAGCAACTTTTGATCGAGGCGGAGCAAACCGAAGAAGGGCGAGCCCTGGCCTCGCGGGAGCGCGGAATTTTTCGTTTCGGCCAAGGCAAGTTTCTCGAAGCCTGGTTGGCCTTGCGGACCGACGCGCGCTACGACCCCAAGGCCTCGTATTCCGCTATCATGGCTGATCTCGCGGCGCGACGCCTAGGCAAGTCGGAACGCGCTCTGGTGGGCCATGCGCGACAGCAGCTGCGGACGGGGTCCTGGCCTGACCTCTGTATGGCCTTTCTGCTCGGGAAAATCAAAGACGACGCACTGCTCCGAGAGGCCCAGCAAGGAGACAGTATCGAGGTCGCGCAGAAGCTTTGCGAAGCTTACTTCATTTTGGCCGAAGTGGCCCTGGCGGAAGGAAACCAGGCGAAAGGAATCGATTTCCTCGAATCATGTATCGAAACGGGTATTACAGGATATGTGGAGTTTCGCCTCGCCCGAATCGAACTCAAGCGCCTCTCCCCGGAGCGCGAGTTGCGCACCCACCAGTGGGAGGAGAAAACGCCGCACGACCGCCCCGGTGCTCCTCGTTTGAAAGACAATAAACCCTTTGAGGAAGAGCTGCTCGACGACTCGGTGCCGGCCTGAGGCGAGAGCAGCGGAGCGAGAAAGACGTTGAGAGAGTTGCGTCCCTCTCAGATTGTCGCGGTCAGCGAAGGCCCAAAAAAGCACTGAGCTCCTTGGCCGCGGCGGAGGTGGAGTGACCGCGTTTGATTCGGCGCGAAACAATCCGGAGGCGTCGAGCTTTTCGCTCCGCTTTTGGCTCGATGTCTCCCACCAGCTCCAAGCCTGAAAGGACCGGGAGAGAGTAGTAGCCCCGCTTGCGCGTTGCGGCCGGAGTGTAGACCTCCCAGGTGAAATCAAAATCCCAGAGGTCGCGGGTGAGCTTGCGATCGTAGATCAGCGGATCGAGAGGCGAAAGCAAGAGGCAGTGGTCCTCTCGCGGGATTTTGCGCGCCTGCTCCAGGAGCGGCACGTCTTCACGCAGGCAATACGCGAGGTGTTTTCCCTCAATCTGCACCGGCTGGAGAAGATCGCCCAGCTCTTCGACGTCGGTGCGACGAAGGCGCACCAAACGCCGCTGCCGCACTGGCAGCAACGTGCGCCACCGATGTAGTTCTTCATCGGAAGGGGCGGGGGCGGCGGCGCTCGCCGGCATGACTCGTGCGGCCAAGTCGTAGACGCGACGAAAGCCTCGTCGTTCGGCGATGAGCAACGTCCCGGAAGCGAAAAGTTTTTCCAGGACGATCTTCGTCAAACGGCCATAGCTCCCCCAGGCCGTCTGGCCGCGTCCCTCGTGGGCAAAATCCTCGGACATCAAGGGACCGCGCTGGCCGATTTCCTCGAGGATATTTTCGGCGATGCTCTCCTCGGGCTGAGTCAGCGGCCGCCGCGTCACCGTAGAATGGATACGATCAAGGTAGGCGCGAATGTAGCGATAGGCGCTGAGCGGCCAGGCTGCGAGGATGCCGTAACCGGGTATGTAGTGCTCAAACCCCGACCGGTGGGTCGGCTGACTGGTTGCGGTGGCCCGCGCTCCATGAAGGAAACGGAGCAGATCGCCTTCCTGATAATCGACCACGCGATTGCGGAGCATCAAGTCGTGGACGCGCCCGCAAATGTTCAAAGGGTCGAGTTGGACGTAGCCGTGGTGATTCAAGGCCATCGTCACGTGGGAAACGCGAGGTAAGCCGAGCAACACCGCGTGGCGGGCGAAGGCGCGAGCCTCTAGCTGGCTGAGGTGGAGAAACCGACTCATGACCATGGCAAGCTAGGTTGCCGGAGAGACAGGTCACGTGAAACCGCACGCCGGGGTCAATACGCGCAAAAGCCGGGCATACGCCCGGCTTTTGGCTGTCGTGCAAGTGCAGCGAAAAGATTTCTAGGTCTGTCGCTCGGGATTAGGCGTACGCGATCGCGTGGCAGCCATAAGCCGTGCGGGAACTGACAAAGAAGTCGCTCGGACCGGCCTCTTGGCTGAATTCCGGGGCGGCTTCGGCGAGAAGCTTGCGAAGGTTTTCGCGGGCGCGGGCGATACGGCTCTTGACCGTGCCGACGTTGATGCGAAGCGCGCGAGCGATTTCTTCGTACGGAAGATTGAGGATATTGCGCATCGTGAGGATCTCGCGATGACGTGCATCCAGTTTTTCCATACAAGCGGCGATCAAGTCCGTGAACTCCGTGGTGACCGTTTCTTGAACGGGGTTCTGTGATTCTGCGGCGATGAAGTCCGCGAACGTGGCATCGGAGTCGTCGCTCAATGGACGCTCCAGAGAAACGGAATCCTGCCGCCGGCGGCGAAAGAAATACCAGTAACGATTGCGGGAAAGGTTCAGGGCGATGCGATACAGCCAGGTCGCGAGGGAGGAATCGCCGCGGAAATTGGCGAGTCCGCGATGAGCCCGGATGAAGGTGTCCTGGGCGATTTCTTCCGCATCCGCGGCATTGCGGAGTAAATTGTGGGCCAAGCCGAAGATCTTCCCGTGATAGCGCTGCATGATCTCCACAAAGGCCGTTTCATCGCCGCCATTGAAGCGTTGGATGAGGGTAGAGTCGTAAGCAGCTTCGCGGGCGGAATCCGTTGGGACTTCGTTCGGTCGGCTAGTGGAGGTCGGAACAACGCTGGTGGATCGGCTGGACGCACCGGCTGTAGTGTTGGGTTGAATCATAGGGCAGAGTTCCGGTTGTGGTTTGGAGACGGGTACCTCTTACCTCATCTCGTGCCATCTCTGCGTTGACCTATGTAACTGACTGGCAGTGAGCAGCTTGCAGTTTTGTTACGGCAATATTACCACCCAAAATCGTGCATTATGAGGGGGCTTGTTTTACACTGCATTGCAATTCGCACTAGGAATGCCTCAGTCGCGAAAGCGGGTAAAACATTTGGGGACTTCATTGTCCCCGCTCTTTTACCTCTGACAGCACTTCGAGCCTCCGGTTCGTGTAGTCGTAACAATAATACACTTTTCCTGCCCGATTTGGGCCAATCGGGGCGTCCTGCACGTTGCAGTCAGCCACAAAGTGGGGTTTTCAATGCAATCAAAATGCTTTTTGTAAAGGAAACCCCGAGGGAAAATGCAGGGGTTCAAGTAGTTCCAAGAGCAACAAAAAAGCTACGCCGACGGGCGTAGCTTAAAATGGAAAAAAGCGGAATACAGCTTACTTGCGCGGCGCTTGGGCTTGGACGTCGTCCAGCCGCTTTTCGATCTGAGCCATCTCGTCGACTAGGCGCTGTTCTACCTTCCGCCGTTCGGTGCTATTGACGAAGCTGAGGCTGGTCGCGTCGCGAACCACGTTAGCGGGAAGGGAAAGAAGTCGGGTGACCAATCCTTGGTCCTTAAAGGAGCTTAGGTACAAGGCGGTGACTTCGTGAGCGAGACGAAGCGAATCGCGCGCGACCGCTTGGGTGGATTGGAGGTTATTGTTCAGCTGCTGATTTTTGGCTAGCTCTGCGGTTAAGACTGAGCCCACTTGATCGGAGATTTTTTGGCTGTAGGTGGCGAGAGATTCGCGCGTGAGATTTTGGTCGCGCGACATCTCGGCCAGGATCGGCTGAATTTTGTCGGCCATGCGGGAAGAGACTTTGTCCACCTGCTCGTTTTGGATTCGCTCGGCGTCCTCCGGCGTTTTTGGCAGCGGATTGTACGGCTGAATTTTCGTAGCGATGGCCTCGGCCAGTTGGTTCACTTTCTCCGCGTTGATGCGCGCAAATTCCTCCTCGGTCATGAGCGCATCGGCCGAACGCTTTTGAATCGCGTCTTTCAGCAGCGAGTTGACCGCTTCAATCTGTCGCCGTGTTTCTTCCGCGGAGGCGCGCAATTCGGCCGCGTGCTGTTCACGTAAAGCATCGATCGCGATCTGCTGCTTTTGCGTTACATCCTGGAGCGTTTTTTGGTGAATCCAATAGGCGGCGCCAAGAATCACAATGACCGTGAGGATCACGGCGGGGAGTTGCTCTTTGAATTTTTGCCACATGGTCGTTTTGGGAGGGTGTGACGATGATAGGGGAGCAACGGGAGATTGCAATGCCATGGTAAAGCGCGATTTTTTGTTGTTTTACGGGGGTAGGTGAGCACGGTTCGGCTCGTGAGCCTCAACCGTTACGAACAGCTGCTCTTTGAGTACGTGGAGAGGAGCCCTGAAGAAAGACAGTACTGGGTTCACAAAGTTCGAGTTTTAGCGGAGTCGGACCCGTCGCCTCACCTCGCTGCCGAGAGGCTAGATGGCGAACTTTGGCGTTATTTTATGGAGCGAGCACCCAATGTTTCTACCCTCAAGGAGTTCACGAAACTGCAGGGAACGGCGAGAACCAGCATGCGGAATCTCGCGGAGTATTTGCTCCGGCTTTGGGGGCCGGTGAAACCGAAACGGGCCGTTCCTCAGACCGGCCTGGACTTTTAACCGAATTAGGCGGACTTAGCGCCTTCTTCCACCCAACGGACGCAGAACTGAACCAATTGGATCGCGTTCTGGAGGTTAAGTTTTTCCTTAATCCGCGCGCGGTGCGACTCCACGGTTTTGATGCTGATGTGGAGCTTGGCGGCAATTTCCCGGGTGGGTAGACCACTGCCGATCATATTGACGATTTCCAGCTCACGGTCGCTGAGCAAGTCGACCGGCGAGTCAGGGGCAGGATCTCCCCCCACCACCACTTGATCGAGCATGCGACTGGCAACCCGCTCACTCACGAAAACCTTTCCGGCGCGAATGCGGCGGACCGCCTCCATCACCTTGTCGACCACTTCTTGCTTCATCACGTAGGCCTTGGCGCCGGCCTTTAGCACCCGCATCGCATAGACCGACTCGTCGTGCATGGAGAGCACGAGAACCTGAATCTTCTGGTCGAAGGCCTTGATGTTTTTGATCAGCTCGATGCCGTTGTAGCCCTTGAGCGAGATGTCGACGATCACGAGGTCGGGCTTGATCTGCGCAATGGATTTCATCGCGGAAGGCGAGTCCTCCGCCTCTCCACAAAAAACCATGTCGGCTTCGCGATTGATGAGCTCCGCCAGGCCGCGACGGAGCAGCGGATGATCATCTACAATAAAAATTCTCGTCTTGACGCTCATCAGCTCGTTTCTGCGGGGTAGTTTAAGCGAACCATTACGCCACTGGGAGATCTGTCCAATACCGCAATCTCCCCGCCTAGCATGTTGGCTCGGTATTTCATGATGTTAAGGCCGACGCCGGGTGTGGCGTTCTCAGATTTGGCAAAACCGGAGCCGTTATCATGGACAGACAACTGCATGCCATCCGGCTGAGCTTCCAGTCGAACGTTGATGTCGGTTGCGCGCCCATGCTTGATGGCATTACTCATTGCCTCCTGGGATATTCGGTAAATTTGAATTATCTGTGCCGTCGAGTGCTTGGGAAAGCGACCCGCAAACTGCGTGTTAATTTGGACCTTAAACCGCGCTTTTACTTGTGAGGCGAGCTCTAAAAGCGCTCCACGGATATCCGCAATCTGAATCTTTCCCGGAAATAGGCCGTGGGTGAGAGCTCGAGTGCGGTGCATCGCGTCTACAATCTGCTGATTAAGTTCCTTTAGATTCTCCAATTCTTCGGGGGCTTTAGCCACCACTCTTCCTTCAATCACGCGCATCAGACAGCTAAGGCCGGCCAGCACTTGACAGAGATCGTCGTGCAGATCCTGTCCGATGCGATTCTGTTCCCGTTCACTTACACGTAAACTTTCCAGCTGATATTCTTTTTCCGCTTGGATGTCCTCCACAAAACCCTGGATTCTCGTTCCGGTTTTGTCGGTCTCAATTTTTTCCACCACGTGGCGCAGCCAGACCACCGACCCCTCTTGGTCCACCACCCGGTAGTCGAGGGAAAGTGGAGCGGACGCGTCCACTATATCATCGAAGAATTTTATGGTCCGAACTCGGTCAATCGGATGTATAATATTACTCCAGGCCAATTCATCGCTTATATCGAGAGAAAGACTTTGTATAAATCCTGCCACACGCGGGTATATCATTTCCGCGCGCAAAGGCCTCACGCGGCCAGCCCAGGCCACAATCTTGGCTCGATCAAAGACCGAAGAAACCGCCCAGGCGGGAACGGCTAGGCTGCTGTCCAACACGGGCTTAAGCGCAACTTTACTCGGCTTGGCCACCCGGCGCTTAGCCGCAGGCTTCCTGCTCCGAGAATGCGGGAGCGCTCCGGACAATTTGCGCGCTTTGCGGTTGGAGGATTTTATGGGCAAGCGAGGCGTTGTTGTAGATCGACAATGGCTAAAAGCAAGATTAAGGTTATTGCCTCGGTGCTGCTAGTGGATTCCACCATTTTAAAGATAAGAAAGATACAATCCCCTTGACTCTCTCGTATCCCACTAAAATTTAAGCAAATACCTCGATCATTTCTGGCGGCCTGATTTAACGAAGGTTCAGGTTCAACTGGGTTGTCACTTGAATTTAACCTGGTAGCTGATTGATCTGGACCAACGCTATTTTGATGAGTCCGGAAAGTAATATAAATGAGGGCAACGACCGTCCTAGGGAAGCAATAAATCCCTGGGTGACTCGTGTGTACATTGTCGACGACCACCCCTTTTTTACTTTTGCGCTGACCTCTTTGATCAACAGTGAAGCTGATCTGACGGTGTGTGGATCCGGGATTGAGCAGGGATCCGTGCTGAGCGCCGTCGCGAGACTAGAACCGGATCTTCTCTTGATAGATGTAAATTTGATGCAACAGGATGGCTTGACCATGGCGGCTGCTTTGCGCCAAGTGTCCCGAGGGGTGCCTATCCTTTTCCTGTCGAGCTTACAGAATCCTCAGTTTGAGATAGACTCCCGCTGGCTTGAACCCTGTAGTTTTGTTGAAAAAACGAAAGATCCTGTCGATATCATCACTGCTATCCGTCAGACTCTGACAAAGTTTCGTGTTTTTCACAACCAGCTTCCATCTAACCATTAGCCTCCCGCCGTGAAAGCCAAAGAGAACAAAACGATTCTGGTTGTCGACGACAACGAGCAGGCGCTGGCATTGGTCAAAGAAGCTTTGACCACTCGAGGCTACGCGGTCCTGACCGCCAATCGCGGCGCAGCGGCCATGACGATTTTAGAATCGAAAAAGGGCGAAGGGGTGGAGCTAGTCATCATCGACTTGGTGATGCCGGACGTCGATGGAGCTGAGCTCGCTTCAAGGATTTTGGCCAAGCAGCCAGATATGAAAATTTTGGTGATGTCGGGCTACGCCGACGACGTGGTGGTCCACGGGATCGTGGAAAGCAAAAACGTCGATTTTCTGGGCAAGCCCTTCAGTATCCGAGATCTCTTTACACGCGTCAGCGTGTTGCTCACGCAGGGCGCGGCCTGAGCTTAGCTCGGGTTATTTGGGAGTTGAGAAATTTTGTCGCCGAGCGGCGAAGCCGCTAAAGGCGGCCACAAATAGTCCGATGAATTTGGAAACTTTGCCACGGATGCTGCGTCTTATTATGTGTTCGAGCATTCTACACTTTCTCCCGCTTAGCGGGAGATTTGGGGTAACAAAGAAAGCAATGGGCGGATCGCTTAGGGGTAGGCGATCCGCCCTCTTTTCTTTACCGAACCTTTTGAATAAATTCTTTCCGGTGAGCTCTTCCCCCTTGTGAAACTTTTGTGCGTCTCGCGGTACTCTTACTCGACAAGCGGCACACCCCGTGCTGACTTGCCCCACGTTAAACCCAATCGATGGAACACCTGAGCCGGGTCTCCGACCCAACTGCTCCGCTCAAGGTCTCTTCGAAGGTAAAAACCTTCGTTTTAGACACCAATGTCCTCCTGCACGACCCGCAGTCGATCTTCAAGTTTGAGGACAACAATCTCGCGATTCCCGTCGAGGTTTTGGAAGAGCTGGATGCCATAAAGACCGAGCAATCGACGGAGCGTGGCCGAAATGCGCGCCGTGTTCACCGCATCCTGCAGGAGTTGCTTCCTGATTCCCGTGCGATGCTGGAGGGAGTGAAGCTGCCGAACGGCGGTACCCTTTCGGTCATCATCAACCGCTACTTGGTTGAGCAAAATCTCACTTCTCCGGGCATGCAGCGGCTGCGCGCCGTCCTGCCGGACTTGAGCAAGAAGGACAACCGCATCATTGCTTGCGCCCTTTTCGTTCAGGAGCAATTTCCCCCTCCCACCATTCTGGTCACGAAAGACGTGAACGTGCAGCTCAAGGCGCGCGCGGTGGGGCTGGAGTCCGAAGATTACCTCAACGACAAAGTCCCTGAGGCGGTCGAGGAAGGTTCTTATCGCGAGATCGCTGTCACCATTTATGAACTACAGCGCTTCTGCTCGGAAGGAGAATTCGATATCGGTGACGGCGGTCAGGATCTTTTTCTCAACGAATACGTTTTGCTCCGCTCGAACGAGGGCAAAACCATGCCGGCCCGCTATTATGGCAATGGCTCGATCAAGCGTCTGAAAATTCCCGATTTCGTGAAGGCCCCCGGCGGTATTCCGATTCGTCCGCGCAATCTGGAGCAACAGTTTTTCATGGATGCGCTGCTCGACGACTCGCTTTCGCTCGTGACGTGTTTTGGCAAAGCGGGCACGGGAAAGACGCTGATCTCCACCGCGTGTGCGTTGCATCAGACGCATGACGATAACTCGCACTACGACGGTGTCTCGATCTCTCGCCCGGTTATATCCTTGGGCAAGGACATCGGTTTTCTTCCGGGCACATTGGAAGAAAAAATGAAGCCTTGGCTGCAGCCGTATTTCGACGCCCTCGAAGTATTGATTCCCTCGAAGCCGCCAAAAGAGCCGCAATTCGCGACCAAAAAAGTTTCCAAGAAAAACAAAAAGAAGCACGGAGACCCGGTGCTTCCCTTGGCCGCCCCTCAGCCCGCGCACGTCTCCGGTGGCCACGGCAACGGCAATCACAGCAATGGCCAGCCGATCAAACCTTACGAGCGACTGATCCGGAGTGGGTTGGTAGAAATCGAAGCGCTTTGTTTTATTCGGGGACGCTCTATCGCCCGTCGTTTTTTCATTCTCGACGAAGCGCAGCAGCTCACGCCGCACGAGGTGAAGACGATCATCACGCGTATTTCCGAAGGCTCAAAGATCGTGCTGATCGGCGACCCGGCACAGATCGATAATCCCTACGTGGACTCACGGAGCAATGGTCTGGTCTTCTGTTATAACCGGATGAAGGGACAGTCGCTCGCCGCGCATATCAAGCTCACTAAGGGAGAACGTTCTCGCCTGGCGGAACTCGCGGCCGACCTGTTGTAATACCTCTGCGAATACTCGATCGCGTCCGGCGCTTCCCTGCGAAGCGCTCGGACGGATTGAGCGGGAGACCCGGCCTGTAAGGGGAAATCGAATACTAGGCGATTTTTTCCGCAGCCGCTTGGGCCCGCAGGCAGAGTTCCGCGGCCTTGAAGGCGTGCGCCTGAGTCATGGCTTTTTCGGTGCGATTCAAACAGTCCAGAATTAGTTCGCCGAAAAAGCGGAAGCCAATTTTTCCTGCAACTGAGAGGTGGTGCTCGCCCTTTTGATCAACCAAATAAAGGTGATCACCGGTCGCTTCTCGGCCCACGTCCACATACTTCCGAAGCTCAATATATCCGTCAGTCCCGAGAATGATCGTTCGGCCGTCCCCCCACGTGCCTAGCCCGGCGGGTGTGAACCAATCGACCCGGATGTAATTGGTCGCGCCGTTGTTTCCGAGTAGCGATGCCTCTCCGAAGTCCTCGAGCTCTGGTGTATCAGGATTGGCATAGTTGGCCACCGCGGCATGAGTCACCTTCGCGTCGGTTGCACCGGAAAAGGTCAGAAATTGCTCGAATTGATGACTCCCGATATCGCAGAGAATTCCTCCGTATTTTGCTTTCTGGAAAAACCACGCGGGCCGGCTCGTTTTGCTCAAGCGATGAGGACCCAATCCCAGGACTTGGAGGACGCGACCAATCGCGCCTTGCTGGACCAAATCGGTGGCATACATGGCGGATTCGACGTGGAGTCGTTCGCTGTAATAGACCATGTATTTCTGGCCGGTCTTGGCCGTCACTTCCTGCGCTTCTCGCAATTGGTCGAGGGTGGTGAAAGGCGTTTTATCCGTGAAATAGTCTTTTCCCGCCTGCATCACGCGGCAACCGAGGGGGCCACGATCTGAGGGGATGGCGGCGGCGGCGACGAGTTTTACGCCGGGATCGGCGAGAATCTCATCGAGCGAGCGCGCGGCCTTTGCCTGAGGAAATTTTTTCTGGAAATCCGCGACTTTTTTTTCGTCGGGATCGCAGACCCATTTGAGTTCCGCGCCGGCTTCCAGGAGGCCATTGCATTGGCCCACGATGTGGCCGTGGTCCAAGTGCGCGGCGGCAAAGATAAACTCACCGGCTTTCACCACCGGGTTCGGTTTACCCCGCGGGGCGTAGTTCATCCCGTCGGCGTTCGCACTCATGCCGGGGTGGATTCTTCGCGCGTGCGCTTCGCCAATTCTTTGACCGGCTGGTCCAGTCCGCTGCGGACCTTTTTCTCCATCCGGTCAATGAAGAGCACTCCATTGAGGTGATCGATCTCGTGTTGTAAGCAGCGAGCAAATAGGCCGTTGCAGGTCAAAGTGTGAGGCGTTCCCGACGTGTCTTGGAATTTCACCGTCACCGCGTCGGGGCGGACAACGTCTCCGCGGATTTGAGGGAAGGAGAGGCACCCTTCTTCGTAAGGGACCTCAGGCGACGGAAGGACCTTGAGAACCGGATTTACCAACGTCAGCGGCATGAAAAGCTCGAGGGGTGGCCGTGAGCCGTCGAGCTCCCATTTGAACTCTCGATCCGTTTCGGTCAGGTCTACCACGCAGAGCTGCAGCGCCTTGCCGATTTGTTGGGCCGCTAAGCCGATTCCCCCGGCCGCATGCATAGTCTCCACCATATCGGCAGCCAGTTGTGTAACTTCCGTGTTGAAAGCAGTTACCTTTACTCCCTTCTTGCGGAGAACAGGTTGATTGTAGTGAACAATTTTCAAGACCATGGGTCGATTTTAGACTTAGAGCGTGAGTTTGCCTCCTCGCTCCGCAAATAAATATTCCGAACCTCGCAATGACTGAGCTTGGCCGAAACGGCAAAAACCTCCCGCTTGCAGTTGTTTGGCTGAGCGCTGGGATAATTTTGCTCGTCGGAGCGTGGTTGATACCGGTCAATTTAAAATCCCTTACCCCGGCGGTATTGGCAAGAGCAGGACACGACACCCCGTCGGTCGCACGGTTTGGTAAGCAGATTTTGGATTCCGAAAAACTTGGGTCGGCCGACCTGATCTTGAACGCCGCCCGCTTGGTCAGCGATCCCGACGCGGGGATGCTCGATCGCGGTATTCGCGATATGGCTACACGTCGCCCCGAATGGGTGGCGTGGGGTGGATGGGATCCCTTTCTCGATCCGCTGTTCAACTTGAAAGAGAACACCGGCCGGACGGAGAGCACGCCGGTTCTGACGTTTTTTATCACGGAAAAGGCGCGAAAAGGCCTTCGCACCTTTTTGTCCAATTCGCGTTCTCTCGGTGTGCAGGCCGTCCTGCAGACCCGAGAGATTCAGGGCACCACCCAATTTCCTCCCGCGACCCGTCCAGGCGGGCAGGCGCTGGACGCGGTGATTCTGCTGACTGCACTCTTGTACCAAGGGGAACACCTTTCCGCGCCGCTTCAGCGCGAACTTCGTGGGTTGGCCGAAGCCGCGGTTGAGCAAAAGAAAATGGGCGAGCTCGAGCTGTTCTACATCGACCTTCTTTCCCTCGGAAAACGGCTGAACTGGATCCAGCTTTGTGAGCTCTTGCGCCGGACCGACAGCACGAAGACGGTGGGGGAGTACGCTCACCTATCGCGAGTTGCCGCGGATAACCTTCCGTTGATTTACACTGCGGCCCTCTTCTCCGACTCAGCGGACAAAGTCGCGAGCTACTTGATCAAGTACGGCAAGAACGGACTAGAAGACCTGCGCGAGGCACTCTCGCATGGCCAAGGGGCTGTAACTCTTTTGTTGATACATCAGGTGCCGCTCCATCGCACGAATGGGCCGGCCTTGGGTTTTGGGGCCGAAATGGGGTTTTTGTATCCCCGTCTGACTTTGGTGACCAAGTACTTAGCGTTCCTCCTCGGAGCCTTCTGTCTTTTCTGCGGTCTAGAACAGGCACTGGTAGCTCCGGGTACGACGGACGCGCCTATCCGCATGAAGAGCAGCGTGCTCGCGGTGCTCACGGCCTCTCTGCTCATTCTCGCCACCGAACCTTTTCTGCTCAAATCAGCGCCTCCTTCCGAATTTCGGCTCAAGCTCACGCTCCCGATCCTCGTAAATCTTACTGACGCAAAACCTCCAACTGCTCCGGCTGCGCCCCTGGTTATGGAAACATCGACACTCATCTCAATCGCGATCTTCGCCGCCTTCCAGGTGTGCATGTATCTGGTTTGTTTGGTGAAAATCCGCGAAATCTCCCGGCAAGTGGTACCACCGCTAGTGAAACTGCGGCTGATGGAGAACGAAGAGAATCTCTTCGACGGCGGCCTCTACATCGGCATCGCCGGGACCGCTTCGGCTTTGGTGCTGCAGGTTCTCGGTGTCATTCAACCGAATCTGCTGGCGGCCTATTCCTCCAATCTTTTCGGCATCACCTGCGTGGCGTTGGTCAAGATCCGCCATGTCCGCGCCTTCAAGCGCCAGCTGATCCTCGAGAGCCAGAATGCCTTGATGGCGTCGGCCCCGACGGGCACCGCTCCCGCTAGAACTCCCGCGACTCCCATCGTGCGGGCTTCGAACGCGACATGAACAAGACGTTGCTCCTCATCATGTGCGACTTTTTGTTGCTCAATCTCCTCGCGCTCACCCGCTGGGAGAAAGCGGAGCCCCCGCGTGATCAGCAACCGCCCGTTGCGGCCGTCCAGGACGGACGTAATCCTGGCTCGAAGGACCAGGACATGGTCGATGTCATGAAACTTTCCCTGGAGGACGAGCGCGCGCAGCGGGAGCAACTCTCCAAGCAACTCCAGCAAACCGAATCGACGTTGCAAAGCCGGGAGCAAAATCTCGCTCAGCTCCAGAATGAGCGTACCCAGCTTTCCACTACATTGACCGACACGCAGCGCAAGGCGCAGGAACTCGCGCAAAAAGTGGATGCGGCTTCCAAAGATGCCGCCGTTTCCCGCGAACGGTTGGAGCAGTTGCAACGCGACCTTGAGCAGCGTCAGGCCGAAGCTGAGCGCCAGAAGCAACAGCTCGCTGAGCTCGAGAAAGCCCACGACGCCGCTCAGCAGAAAATCCAATCGCTCAACGTGGCGGTCCAGGTTTCGGAACAGGAAAAGCAGATGCTGCGCGAGACCGCCACCACCCTGAAGGGCCAAGTGGAGGCAGAGCGGCAAGAACGTATCAAGGTTCAGGAGACGACGCAGCAACTCGCCCAGGGCGTGGGCAAGGTCGCCGAGCAATCGACCGCGTTGACCAAAGAGATTCGCGACAATCGTCCGATCAACGCGAATACCTTGTACAGCGACTTTCTCGCGAACCGAGTGTTGACGACTTTCACCGCGAATCGGAGCGGACTCCTCGGGCAGGTGAATCGCTCGAAAGAAACCCGCACGGTTTTCGTGAGCGATGGCAAGCAGACCTATGCGCTGCTCCACGTCGACGATACGCCTTTCGCAATTCGCGAAGCCGGTCCCGATTGGGAACGCGTCAGCGCCACGTTCTCAAAAGGTGGATACCAAGGGTCTTCGCCGGTCATCAATTTTCTCGCGGTCGATCCGCGGATCGTCGTCTTGCCGGTCGACCCGCAGCAAGCGGCGTCGATCGGGGCCAAGGTCTACGATCTCGCTGCCGATCCCTTTAAGTTTCCTGAGGTCGTGTTGATCAGCAATGGAGGTGCGGGCTACGGCGAGGTTAGCTTCCGTTTGGATCCTTCGCTTCCTCACTACGTGCGGGTCGACAATCACCTGATGAAACGTCTCTTTGGCGACTTTTCTCCCTCGCGGGGCGACTTGGTTTTAAGCAAGACCGGCGAGTTGCTCGGCATCATGGCCAACAATGATTATTGTGTGATCCTAAACGATTTTACGCCGGCCAAATCCCTGCGCACGGGGGATGCGGTCAAGGAGCAGCACACCGGCGCAATCTTTGAAGATTTTCTCGGCCGGCTTCACCGCCTGCCCTTCAAGCTGCAGTGACGGCGGCCGGGCGGCTTAGAGTCGCCTGAGGCGAGGGGAAGGTGTAAGTTCTTTTCGCCGGGATCGATTAATGGAGCGCCCGGCTCCGTCCGGGCTGCTAGGTCTGATCAGCCCCGACCGACCCGGCCCGCCAGCACGTCGAGGTACCTCTAGATTTTTGACCGGCGCCGGCCGACTCTATTTAATCCCGCAGCGGAGCAGGTATAATGTAATAGATATAATCAGAGGTATAATCAGGTCGCTGCTCGCAAGGCTCCATGTTTGAGCTACACGGCGCACGGAGTCCTAATTGAAAAGTCAGGCGTGTCGTCTCACGGCTTCCGGCCTTCATCCACCTCGTAGAAGTCGAAAAAAGTCAGGATGTCGGAACGATGCCCGAGCCCGTACTTCTCCTTGTATTCCTGCAGCTGGGTCGGAGGGGCGTCTGTATCTCGCCAACCGCGTTTGATCATATACTCGTTCCAGACCAAGACTTCATCGGGAGAAGGCTGGTGCCCGGTCTCAAAGACCCAAGTGAGCACCTCCTCATCCGAGCCTCCTTCGAGCACGCGCTGGCACAGCTTGTCGTAGGGGATGCGGAGGAATCTGAGGCACCGCCCGTCGAAGCCACGCCCTAAGTATTCCAAGTAGTCGGGTGGCAGCTCCCCGCGAGCGTGGAGGCGGATCTTTTGAGTCATTCGAGCGAACCAAACCAGCCCGTGCACTTTTTCGTAAGGACTCTTAAACATGGTACGTATAACACCAACCGCGCCTTTTGATCACTTCGTCGCTTGTCGTCTCAGCATGCGATCGTGCCAGATGGAAAAGAGGATCGAGCCGGTCAAGACCGTCACGATCACGAGAAGGGAAACGTAAGTGCGGTCCTCAAACCAGTCATCGATCGGAGAGTAAGCTCCGGCCACCATTTTTCCTCCGATAAAAAACAGGATGATGCTGACGCCGTGCTTCAAGAACTTAAACAGGCCCATCACGCCGCGGACGGCGAAGAAGAGGGAATTCAGTCCTAGAACGGCGAATACATTTGAGGTCAGCACCACAAACGGATCTTGGCTGATCCCCATGATCGCGGGAATGGAATCAACCGCAAAGAGGACATCGGTGCTTCCGATCACGAGAAAAACCAGAAACAGGGGAGTGACGTAACGTTTGCCCTGAAAGTGGGTGATCAATCGCGTACTCGACTGATCTTCGGGATGAATCGGAAGGACGCGCGATCCGAGTTTATAGAGGAGATTGTTCTCCGGATGCACTTGGTCTCCATCCTTCGCCATCAGCATTTTCCAAGCGGTCCAGACCAGCAGCGCACCGAAGGCGTAAAGGAGCCAGTGGAAGCGGTGGATGATGGCGATCCCGAAGACGATAAATACGATCCGCAAGACAATCGAAAGATAGATTCCCAATTTGATCAACTTGGGCTGGGCGATCTCCTGCACGCCCATGAGCGAGAAAATCAGAATAAAGACGAAAAGATTGTCGATCGAGAGCGAGTACTCCGTGAGATAACCCGAAATGAATTCGATGAAGATGGTTTCCTTGCGGGGATGGAAAAAATAAATCGCGGCGGAAAATCCGAGCGCAACCCCGACCCACAGAACGGTCCAGCGAAGCGCAGTCTTCACGTCGAGCGATCCGCGCGTAGATACCACCATATAGTCCAAGGTGGAGACGATCAAAAAGAGCGCCCAGAAGAGTATCCAAAGAAAGGCGACAGAGTTCATCGGCGTCGAAGTGGGGGCGGGTCGCCCTTAAGACCGCGGAACATGATTGAATGATCTGGGCAGATCCAGACTTCTTCTGCACCTCGTTGATTCCAAGCAGCCTGGGCTTGCCCCATCTGGATTTCGTGGGACGTACCGCGCTTAGCTGCCCGGGGCGTCGAGCGTTTCCAGCCAACGCCTCAGTTCCGGCCCGATGCGTCGAAGTTCGGCCCGATGAGTGGCCGACAAGCGATCGATCAGAGCTTCACCTTGGGCGGTTAGACTGACGAGCACCTTTCGCTTGTCTTCGGGCGAAGGAGAACGTTTGAGGAGGCGTTTCTTGACCAAGCGATCGACCAGACCAACTGCGCTGTGATGTTTCAGGAAGAGCTGCTCCGCTAAAAGCCCCACAGTCAGGGCCTCGCCTTCGGCTCTTCCTTTGATCGCTAGTAGCGCTTGATGCTGTTGAGGGGAGAGTCCCGCCTCTTGGGCCGCTCCCGCGCTGAAATGGAGAAACCCGCGCAGGGCATGGCGAAACGAAGCCAGGGCGACATAGTCGTTCCTGGCCACTCGGCGAGCGCGTTCGGAATCGCTTCCCATCCCGCGACCCTGCCACCGCGGGGAAATGAGTCAACGGAATGGAAGCTTGAAATATATCGTATGACGATACAATTGGGAGCCGTCATGTCTTCCTCGTCCGATACTCTCCCCTCCGCCCACTCCTCCACTTTCGATTCAGGCCAGACGGGTTCTGATCGGATCTTTCTTTGCTCCTCGTTGGCCGCGCTGATCGGGGTGGCTGCGGGCGGGGCAGCTTACGCGTTGTATTCACTTATCACCTTCGTTTCGAATCTGGTATTTTATCAGCACGGCTCGTTCGAGCACCGCGATGCGTCGGAGCACACGCTAGGCCTGTTGGTCATCATCGTGCCGGTGTTGGGTGGTTTGGTCGTGGGGCTGATGGCGAAGTACGGCTCCTCGAAAATCCGGGGCCACGGCATTCCTGAGGCAATGGAGGCGGTGTTGTTTAACCAAAGCCGTATTGCCCCTCAAGTGGCGCTGCTTAAGCCGGCGTCGGTTGCCGTGGCCATTGGGACAGGTGGACCCTTCGGCGCGGAGGGACCCATTATCCAGACGGGCGGCGCGCTGGGTTCGATGTTGGGACAGACTTTTCACGTCACCGCGTCGGAGAGAAAAGTGCTGCTCGCCAGTGGCGCGGCGGCGGGGATGGCCGCGACGTTCAGCACTCCGATCGCGGCGGTGATCCTGGCCATTGAGTTGTTGCTTTTTGAATACCGGGCTCGCTCTTTTATTCCTCTGGTGATCGCGAGCACGTTGGCTACGGCCGTACGTTTCGTTCTGATGGGCCGAGGGGCCATGTTCTCCGTCGGACCGGTCGAGTTTGGTTTTCCGTCCTCGTTGCCCTGGTATTTACCTCTCGGCGTGCTCTGTGGCCTGGGGGCGGCCGGTTTCAGCCGCGCTCTTTATTGGGTCGAGGATCAATTCGAGAAGCTGCCGATCGACGAGCTCTGGTGGCCCGCGTTGGGCGGTTTGGGTCTGGGGGTGATCGGCTACTTTGTGCCTCGGGTGTTAGGCGTCGGCTACGGCACGATCTCCGATATCCTCAACGCTCGGCTGGCCTTGGATGTCGTGGCTTTGATTCTGGTCGCGAAGTCGGCCGCCTTGTTGGTTTCCCTGGGATCGGGAACCTCGGGCGGCCTACTGGCCCCGATGTTCACCGCAGGAGCGGCGCTTGGAACGTTGTATGCCGGTCTGGTGAATCATTTTTGGCCGGGAGCGAATCTTTCTCTTGGCGCTTTCGCGCTGGTCGGGATGGCCGCTGTATTCGGTTCAGCCGCACGCGCGCCGTTCACCTTTATCATTTTTGCCTTCGAGCTGACGCGGGACTACGATTCCGTGCTACCTCTGATGATCGTGGTCGTGGTGGCGCACGGTGTCGCGCTCCGGCTCATGCCCAACTCGATCATGACGGAAAAACTCGCGCGCCGAGGACTGCGCGTGCACCAGGAGTACGAGGTCGATGTGCTTCACCAGGTCACGGTGAGTCGTGCGATGGATACGCAGTTCACCGTCATTCCCACTCAGATGAAAACCGGCGAACTGGCGGAGAAAATTGCGCGCGGCGATCCCGAGCTCACCCGCCATCAGGCGTTGCTGGTGGTTGATCCTGATGGTCAGTTGGCCGGCATTCTCACACGGGGGGATTTGGTCAGAGCCCTCGAGCACGATCCTTCGGGCGAAACCACGGCGCTCGAGGCTGGCACGGCCGATCCCCGAGTGACTTATCCGGACGAGACGGTGCACGACGCCGTGCTGCGAATGCTCGAGCACCATTGCGGTCGCATGCCGGTGGTCTCACGAGAAAATCCGCGGCAGATTGTCGGATACCTCGGCAGAACCGCTGTATTGGAAGTTCGGATTCGTCGCTTGCGCGAAGACCGTGTACGCGAGCCGGGCTGGCTGGGTAGTCCCGCATCACCCGTCGAGCAGCCCTGGCGAAGGGTGGAGTGAAGCCCTCCTGACGCCGGCTGGATCTGCGAAATGGCTTCTACCGTCGTTCTCCCCGGCGGTAGAGCGCGCTTCGGATCAAGCCTGCACTTCGCGAACGTTCCCGTTCGCAAACGAATCCATTGCGCCGCAGCGCTGCGTCCATCGGGGGGAGAGAGCGAAGGGAGTGGCCAGTCTGCCAGCGGAAAAACGAGCAAAGCACCCAGATCCAAAGTTTCGCACGCCAGCGCGTCAGCGGGGGAGAAGTCGGAATGGCGAAGTCGGCGAAAAGCCACGGGCCGGCCGGGGTCAAATTTCCCGCGATCAAGGGCACGATCTGCTGCAGATCCTCGTCGGCGAAACAATCGAGAAAGAACTGAGTGACGACCCCATCATAGGTTCCGGGCTGCGAGGGTAACGTTCGCACATCGGCGCAGACGAACTGAACCCGCTCCGCCGCGCCGAGGCGGGAAACGTGAGTCTGGGCGAGGGAGGTCATCACCGCATCCAAGTCGAGGCTGATGAAACGAGCCTGAGGAGCGGCTGAGAGGAGCGGCTTGAAGCAGCGACCGTCTCCTGCGCCAAACACCGCGATGGAACGACAGTCCGCCAGGGAATCGAGGAAGGTAGATCGAGCGGCTTCGAGGGAGCGCCCGAACGCGATGTATTCAAGAGAACGGTACAAGCGTGCGATTCGGGCGTAGTTGCCCGAAGTCGGGGGCGCGGGCGATCGATTCGCAGCCGTATCCATTTTGCTTATGCGCCGATCCGGACCAGCGCGATCAGCGGCGTGAGCAAGACGGCGTCGCTCAAGACCCGAGCGAGCTGGCGTCCGATCCGTGACTCAAACAGATCCACCAGCCCCAAAAGTGCGCTGCTCACCGTGACGCAGAGGAATCCCCTCTGGCTCCATTCGTTTGAAAGCCCTAGTGCCCAAACCAAAGCAGCAACGGCTCCGGCCCAAGGAAGAATGTGGGCGACGCGAGCGGCCCGTTGCGACCGTTTCGCCAGAGAATCTTGGTCCTGGCTTTCGTCCACCTCGCGTTCCCAGACGGAGATGAGCGCAGTGTTGGCGAGACAGAGAAACGCAAAACCGCCGGAAAGGGTGAGTAGTGGCGTGAGCGCTACATTGGGTTGAGCGAGGAGAAAGACGGTCACGCCGCCGCACATCAGAGCGGCGACACAAATTTCTTTCGGTAAACGCCAGGGATGACGCCGATGAAAGAACTGATGGGAGAAAAGGTAGAGGAGCACAGGCCCAAGCAGCAAAAGCCCGGCGGAAAACTCCCGGCGATTGAGCGAGAGCAGCGCGACGCCCAGATCAGCCGCTAGCACTAGCCACCATAAAAAGAAAATCGGCCATCGCCAGCGCACGGAGTAATAATGCCGTTGGGTGAGCGTGCGTTCAGGAGAAAGCCGCCACCCCTCGATCCACCGATCTGCGGTGTAGGCGCACCAGACTGAACTGGCGAGAACCCAGCGATGAACCGGATGAAGCGAGACACCAGCGACGCGGCCGAACAGAGCCTGCCAGGAGACCGCCACCGCGGTGGCGTCCAAGGACAGGATGGTGAACCACTGCCACCAATACGGCCGGCCGGAAACGAAGGTCTTCACACCGAAAAGTATGAAGACCTTCGTCGGCGAAAAGCCAGCAACCAGAGTGAGCGCGTGGTCGAGCCAAGAAACGCCGCTGCGGCGGAACGGGGGAGCTCGGCGTCCCCAACGGACCGCAGAGGTCACGGAGCGGCCCGATATACGCCAGCTGAGGAGGGCTGGAAATAGACTGCGGTTTTGCCCGCGTCGATCCAGCCGCACCGGCTTAAGGTTGCGGCGAATTCTCCGTAGTGGAATTTGACCTACGCAGCACCGTGTCGATCGGAGCAATGGTGACGCGCAGCCGCTCGCTCCCCCGCAGGATGCCGAGGGTATTGAACTGGGAACTACGCGGACCGGTCAATGCCTTGTGAAGGGCATCGATGCTGGCGATGGGACGTTCGTCGAGGGCGATGATGATATCGCCTTCCACCACGCCGGCCCGGGCCGCGGGGCTCTCTGGCTCGAGACTCGCGACCATCACACCGGTCTCGGCGGGCAAGCGGTAGTGCCGGACCAGCTTTCGAAGCAGCGGCACGTTTTGCCCCGCTACGCCAATGTAGCTCCGTTGGACCCGTCCATCCTTGATCAACCAGCCTGCGACCCACCGCGCGATGTTGCTGGCGATGGCGAAACAAATGCCTTGGGCGGGACGGATGATCGCGGTGTTGACCCCGATCACCTCGCCGCGGGTGTTGACCAGCGGGCCTCCCGAGTTGCCCGGGTTGAGCGCCGCGTCGGTTTGAATGATATTATCGATCAGCCGGCCCGAGGCGCCGCGCAGAGAACGACCTAGTCCACTGACAATGCCGGCCGTCACCGTTTGCTGAAAACCCATCGGGCTGCCGATGGCGATCGCGATTTGTCCCGGAGTCACCGCATCCGAATCGGCGAAGGGCAGGTAAGTGATGTCGCTCGCGCTCACCCGCACGATCGCGAGGTCGGTGTCAGGATCGTCTCCAATCAAATCGGCGGACAAGCGACGTCCATCCGCTAGGGCGACGCGGATGCGCGAGGCGCCATGAACCACGTGACTATTGGTCAACGCGTATCCATCCGGTGAGATGAAAAATCCCGAGCCGCTGCCGCCGGTGGTTTCGCGCGAATCGGCGTTCCGCAGTTGCACGTCCAGGTGCACCACCGCGGCATGGGCGGTTTGGAAAGCGGACGACACAGCCTGGGAATAAGCGTCGAGCAGAATTGAGTTGTGGGAGGGTGTATCCACATTGCTCTCCGACAAGCCGTCTGCCGGAGGGGATGTGGCCTCGGAAACGTCTGTTTCCGGTGCGTCTACACGGGAAGTGAATGTAGGATAAGAAACCATATTGGTTACAGATGTAACTCAATCTGACCAAAACTCAAATCGCGCCGTTCCAGAGCCGGCAGGTCGTTCGACCGATGCGTCGGTGGCGCGCCAAACTACGACGTGCGAGCCTGATCCACTTGGCTGGAGGTCGGCGTTCTCTCGCGTGAATTGCGGTTGCCGCCCTGGTTTGACGCAGCTAGCTGATACCAGATGAAATTGATACCCCTTGTCTTCTTGTTCGTGGTTGGGGCGGGATGTTCTGCCGAGGAATGGAAGCCTCTTCTGAACGGCAAAGATTTCACCGGTTGGGAAACCTACCTGTCGAAACCGGCTTCGGCGGTGGAGGTTGAGGGCTTGGAAAAGAATTCGAAAGGTGAATACACCGAAGCCCTGGGGGTGAACCGAGATCCTTTTCACGCCTTCTCCTACGTGCAGATGGACGGAGAGCCGGTTCTGCGGATCGCCGGCGAAATTCCTGGAGGGATTTCTACCCTCGATTCGTTTTCAAACTACCATGTGCGACTTCAGTTCAAGTGGGGAACGCTGCGAAAGGGACAGGGGACATTGAGGAACACGGGGCTGCTTTATCATGCACATGGGAAACACGGAGACGGCAACGGTCGTTGGCTTCCCTCTCACCAATTTCAAATCCAGAACGGATTCTGTGGCGATTACGTCGCGATGGGCGACGGGGCCGCGTTGATCAACGCCAAAAAAGCAGACGAAAAGCACTACGTCTTCGATCCCGGTTCAGCTCCTATCACCTTTTCCAATCAAGCCCCTGATCCGACGCGGTGTGGGAAAATGGGGAACGCGGAAAAAGCGGAGAGCGAGTGGAACACGGTGGACCTATACTGCGTGGGCGACCAAGCGGTCCATTTGATCAACGGGGTGGTGGTGCTTCGCTTGACCAGCCGAGTGCGAGCGAATGATGGCTCGTTGGCCCCGCTGGAGAGTGGGCGGCTTCAGCTCCAAGCCGAAGGTTGGGAGGTCTTCTATCGACACTTGGAAATCACCCCGATCAAGGAGATCCCCTCGGAGTTGCTGAAATGAGCATCGGCTTCTGCGTCTCTCAAACGTCCGCGGTGGGCGCCGCCTTCTCCAGATTGACAGCCGAGACGCGACGAAGAGGACAAGGACGAATAAGGTCGGCGAGCACGGTGTGAACATCCTCTGGATCATCACCACGCAGTGGCGGGCGCAGGCCTGCGGGTATGCTGGTAACCAGGATGTCACTACACCCGCGCTGGACGTGCTGGCGCGTCGGTCGATCGATGTCACGCAGGCGGTAACGCCACACCCTTTTGGACCGTTTGCTCGGGCGGCCTTGTTGACCGGTGTCATGTCGCCGGAGAACGGAGTTCGGGACTATTTCGATCCGCTGCCCTCTCACGCGAGGACGGTGGCCGGAGCGCTGAACGAGCGCGATTATCGAACCGCATTTTTCGGGAAGTGGCATTTGTCGACCCGGGATCCGGGGGCTCCGTTGGTCGGCGAGGCTCATGCCCGCACGATTGTTCCTCCGGAGTCGCGCGGGGGCTTTGGTTTTTGGGAAGGGTTCGAAAGCGGGTTTCAATTAAACGATCCGTGGCTTCACGGGACGAGATTGCCCACCCCGGTTCGCGTGCCGGGCTACCAGAGCGACGTGCTCGCTCGCCGGGCGGCGGAGTGGGTCACAGAAACAGGAGCAACTCGCCCCTGGTTCTGTGTGGTCAGCCTGGAGCCCCCGCATCCTCCGTACGATCAAGCTCCGCGCGCGCAGGCGGCACGGTATTCACCCGATCAATTGCATCTCCCTCCCAACGTGCCGCGCGGAGGGGCGACCGAGGCGCGGGCCCGAAAGGAACTAGCGGGTTACTATGCACATATTTCCGCGACCGATCGGGCGATCGGAGAACTCCTCTCGCGTATCGATGAGAGCACTACGGCAGTGTTTTTCACCTCGGTACACGGCGATATGCATGGAGCGCACGGGCTTTTTCGGAAAGGATGGCCCTACGAAGAAAGCGTTCGCGTGCCTCTCTTGATTCGACTCCCCGGCGGAAGTGGAGAACGGTCTGACCGAGCCGTATCCCTGGTGGAACTACCTCGGCTCACCGTGACCCTGGCGGATAAAGGGACCCTTTCGGACCTGGGCTCAGCTTGGTCGTCGATCTCCATGCCTTCAGTCGTGAAATTGCCTGATCAATGCGATCGGATTTGGCGCGGCCTTCGGTCGCCGCGGCGAAAGCTGATTGTGAACCGCGATGGCAGTCCCTGGTTGTTTTTCGATATGGAGAAAGATCCGGGAGAAAGGCAGAACCTAGTGGGAAATCCAGCGTATGAAGCCGAAATCCAAAAGTGGAGAGAGCGGCTGGCCGCGACGGGCGATTAGGTCGCAAAAAAAGGCCCGCCGGTGAGGGCGGGCCTGAAGAGAAGAGCCGGTTTAACTTCGATTAGAAGGTTCCGCGAACACCCACGGTGTAGTCGGGTTCGCCGAATTCGAAGTAGCGCAACGGCAGCACCACATTCTGGTTTTGTGGCAGGTAGCCCCGGAGGAATTCCTTGCGGGGGCTATTAAACAGATTGCGCACCAGGAAGTAGGCCGAGAGATGGCGATTGATGGAGTACTCGAGCTTCCAGTCGATCGTGGTCTTCTCGTCCTTGTTCAGGGTGAGTCGGGTGTCCGGAGCGGTCGCGGTGCCCGCCGTGCCGGTGAAGTAATTCGTGTTTACGAATCCGCCGTAGAGCGATTCAGAGACCCAGTTCAGCGTCGCAGTGGTGGAGAAGCCGCGATAACGGTAACCCAGGATGAAGTTGGCCGTTTTCGGATTCACCGCGCGGAGCTGTGAATACAATGTATCCAGAGCGCGGAGCGGATCGGAATCGTAGGTGTTGACGTCCACCAGAGAGAAGTTCGCTTGAATGTTCAGGCCGTTGAAGGGCTTCGGCAGGAAGGACATTTGCTGGGCGTAGCTGAGCTCCAGACCCTGCAGGCGGGACCGGCTGCCATTGTCCTTGATGGTGAACGAGCCGCTGGTGAAGTCGGTCGGATTCAAGCCGTTGGCGGCGATGATCTCAGAAACTTCCGCTGCCGTCATACCGCGAGAGATGATGAAGTCGTTCACATCCTTGCGGAAAACGGCGATCGTAGCCACGCCCGAACGACCGAGGTAATAATCGAGCGAGATGTCGAAGTTATTGGTTTTATATGGCTTCAACGTAGGCGACGGAACGGAGATGGTCGCGTCGTTTCCGCCCGGCGTCGTGCTCGTTGTGGCCAAGGGCAGCAACTCAGAGTAGTCGGGAATACCGATTGTCTGGCTGAAGCCGGAGCGCAGGACGAAGTGACGGTTATAATGAGGCGTGTACTTCAGGCTGATCGAGGGATAATAGCCGTCGTGGTCCAGATCGATCGTAGTGCGTTTCGAGCGAGCGGTCGCGAGGTTTTGCGCATGACCGTCGATCGTGCGCTTTTCCCAGCGAACGCCGCCGATGAGCAAGAGGTCCGGTAGAACCTTGGCGTCGAAGCGGGCAAACGCGGCGTCGTTCTTTTCATTGAATTCCCGACTGTCGATCAAGTTGACCACGGTCAGATTGGGCGCGTAGGTATTCCAATATTTATACGGATCGGGCGCCATGATCGTGCCGAAGCCGAGAGCAACGTCCTTGTTGTATCCATAATCTGACAACGAGCTGAGCACCGAGCCGGTGACGGTCGGAATATTGCCGCGAAGGTCTGGGCGATAGATGTCGCGATGAACCAGATCGTGGGCTCCACCGACTTCCACCGTAACCGGGATGGGCAACGAAGGAATCTCGTAGGTGTACTCGCCATTCGCGCCCTTCTTGATGTCTTTGGCCGTCCAGGGACGAGATTGGAAGTTGCTCCCGGTCGTGTTGCTGAACGAGTAGTTTGAGGCGTCACGAACGAAATCGGTGCTGAGCGGGGCTCCGCTGCGGGTCAGATTGATGGTCGCGAGCGTTCCGAGATCAAAAACATTACTCAGAGTGTAGTTCGTGTAAGTCGTCGCGCTGGGAGCCATCGTCGTGACGACAGAAATGAAGCCCTTGTTGGTGTCGCGGTATTGACCGTCGGCTTTTGAATAATAACCCGTGAGCGAGGCCTTGCCCGCGTTGTGGAAGTCGTGGGTCAGCGTGCCATTGAAATGAATGGTCGTGCCGTACTTCTCGCGTTGGAGGGTGCCGTTTTGGATCGAGGATCCGGTGCCCGCGGTGAAGCTGTCGCCGGTGCGAGTCACGCCGGCTCCGGTGCCGAGGACAAACTGAGGACCGCGCTGGGTGAAGAGCAGATCATACCAGTTCCACTGGCCGGAGATCGTCAGCTTAGTGTCGTCGCTAATCAGATAGTCGAGCTTGGTCGCGAACGCCTCGCGGTGGGTCAGCTTTTGTTCGCTGCGGATATTATATTGCTGAAGACGAGGAGCGGTCGGGCTGTCGAAGATAGAGGGAATGCCGGCAACGACCGAGGTGTTCCACGTATACTCCGTACGCGGTGAATCGTCGTATTTTTCGGAGAAGCGGTAGTTGATATTGATTCCGAGCTTCGAGGTGATCCGACGGGCCAAATTGAAATCGAGGCTGGGGCGAGCGGTGTACTGACCTTTATGCCCCCAAACGCCGGTTTCACGAGTAGTGGAAAGGTTGCTACTCGGAGCGGTGAGCGAGATGTCGTAGCTGATGACCTGGACGTCTTGGCGATCGAACGCGCTTTTTGTGACAAAGTTGACGAACCCACCGGTGGCGGTGGCGGGAATATCGGGAGTGACGGTTTTGAAGAGCTCCGTTGTTTCCACGTTGTTCATCGCGATCTGCTCGAATTCGAAACGACGGGTATCGTCGATCGAGGAAGCACCCGCCATGGGCGTGCCATCGATGGCGACGATGGTGAAGGCCGTGCTCAAACCGCGAAGGCTGACGCCGCGGGCGTCGTTGACATTATAGTCAATGCTCACGCCAGGGAGAAACTTCATATATTCACCAATATTGCCTTCGCTGATCGGGCCAAATTGGTCGGCAGCCAGAACCAATTTATATTGGACGGCGACCTTTTGGAGCGCCTGAGCCTGGGCCATGCCTTCCTTCGGAGTCGTAACCGCGAAGGTATCCATCACGACGGTGTCCGAACTCAAACGCACCGGCACGTCGACACTCTGACCGGCGCTGACGCTGACGGATTCCGTTTTTGGTTCGAGGCCGGGATAGTTGATAACGAGGTTGTGAGGACCGGAGGGCACGCCGTTTAAGGTGAAACGTCCGCCGCGCTCAGTCGCGCCGTGGATGTCGGTGCCTTCGACGGAGATTTCAGCGCCTTCAAGGAATTTTCCAGAGGTCGAATCGAGAACAGTACCAGTCACAGTTCCAGTTGCCGCACCTTGCGCGCGAAGCGCAGGTGCCAGCCCCAGAGCTAAGACCGTAAGCAAACAGCTCAGCCACGTCATTGCGTAACGAGAGCTCAGTTTTAGGAGGTTTCTTGGTGTCATGGTTCTTAAGCTTGCCCAACCCTCAAGAGTGGTGAACATACGAGCCAAGGACTAAAGTTGAGACAGGTGTCCTAGGAGGACGGCCTGGTGAGCACTTGCCTATCAGCAACTAATAAAACCGGTACGAACTCTTGGGGGAGCAGACGCGCACGTTATTGTTGATCTGACCAAACTCGTCAAACCCAATGAGCGACACGTGTACGCAGAAATTTAGGTTTTTTTCTAACTTTGGCAGAAAAAAGGTACCATCCAAAGAAGGTGGATTGGACTAACCTTGGAGACTTTCGAGAATCTGAAGAATCGAGTTATCTTCGGGCAAAAAAGAAGAGCAGTTAGACCTTATGATGAGCGAAGGGGAGGACGGCTACCCACCGAAAACTGGCGGCGGATGGCCTGGTCGATGTCAAGGAGTTTGACCGGTTTGGTGATGTAGTCGTCCATTCCAGCCGATAGACATTGTTCGCGGTCACCTTGGAGCGCGTTCGCGGTCAGCGCGATGATTTTCGGCTGATGATCCGCGGAAATTCTGCGGCGGATTTGGCGGGCCGCTTCGAAGCCGTCCATCTCCGGCATTTGAAGGTCCATCAAGACCAGGTGGTAGTGGCGACTTTGCAGTGTATTCAAGGCTTCGAGACCGTTTCCCACCGCGTCGGCGCGGTAGCCGAGCCGATCGAGAAAACGCAGCGCCACTTTTTGATTCACCGGGTTGTCTTCTACTAGGAGGACGTCGAGTGGTAGTTCCCGGCCAAGTACGTGCTCGTCGTCGGCGGAAAAAGGTAAGCCACTATCCAGCGGAGCGTCGAACAGGCTTTGCATCGCTCGGATTAACGCCTGGGTCCGCGCGGGCTTGGCCACGGTCGTGACTCCGCGACGACTGGCAAAAGCGTCGGTCTGGTGCGGCGATTGACCGGCCGCGAGGAGCACGACGGTGGGAATTTCGTTCAGGCCAATCGCATCTCTGAACGCCCGACCTGCCCCGGTCGAGGTCATCTCGTAGTCGAGAATCACGGCGATAGGCGGAGTTTCGCCGACCAGGTAGTTATTGGCCGCTTCAATCGATCCGGCACAAACGGGGCGGGCGCCCCAACTGCGCAGCAGAGTTTGCAGGCGAGATTGGGTGATCAGGTGATCCTCGACGCAGAGGACGGTTCCATAATTCAACGGCGCGGGCATCTCCGGTAGGCCCCAAGCCGGCGGCGTGTTCAACGGTTCTGTTTTGATCGTGAAGGTGAAAACCGAGCCGTGGCCGACGCTGCTGGAAACGGTGATATGGCCGCCCATCAGGGTGCAAAGGCGGTGGCTGATGGCGAGGCCAAGACCGGTGCCGCCATATTTTCGGGTGGTCGACGAATCCACCTGGCTAAAAGGTTGAAACAACCGATGCATGCGGTCGTTCGCGATGCCGATACCCGTATCCGTCACGGAAAATTCCAACATCGCCACCGTCTCCAAAGTCGAGGGAGCGGCATCGATCCGGCGGACTTGCACCGCGATGCTTCCGGCGGGAGTGAATTTCACCGCGTTGTTGACCAAGTTGACCAGGACTTGACGGAGGCGGGCGACGTCGCCCTGCACCCACGACGGCACGGATTCGTCGACATGATAGACCAGCTCGATTTTTTTCGCTGCAGCTTGAGCGGTGAAAAGGTCCAACGCGTCTTCGATCGAACTGCTGACTTCGAAGGGCAAGTGTTCCAATTCCATCTTGCCCGATTCTACCTTCGAGAAATCCAGAATGTCGTTGATGATGGTGAGCAGGGCCTCGCCGCTGTTCCGAATCGTGTTCACGCAGTCCCGCTGATCGTGGCTCAACTTCGTATCGAGCAGGAGACTGGTCATGCCGATCACGCCATTCATCGGCGTGCGGATCTCGTGCGACATCGAGGCGAGGAAATCGCTCTTGGCTTTCGAGGCGGCATCGGCTTCCGCCTTGGCCTTGCGCAAGTTCTGCTCCGTCTCCACCCGAGCGGAGATGTCGGCTTGGATCGCAATAAAATTTTCCAAAACGCCGGCGTCGTTGCGCACGGGCTGAACCTCCAGTTGGAGATGATACTTCTTGCCCGACTTCGAGTAGTTGACGATGTCGGTGCTGATCCCTTCGCCTCGCGCCATCGACGCCTTGATCCGTCGCACCACGCGGGTGTTGGTGTCCGGGCCAATCATGAAGGCGGCGGGGTTTTTGCCGATGACTTCAGAAAGTGAATACTCCATCACCCGCTCGAAACTCTCGTTGACCCATTCGATTGTCCCGTCTCGCGCGCCGATGATGACCAAGTTGTCGGTCTTGCTCGCAACCAACGAGAGTTTGCGGGTCGTGGCTTGGCTGAGACGAAGGGCATCTTCGACCCGTTTGTGCGCGGTGATATCTTGGATCGTCCCGATGATCCGGGTCGGCGATCCGCTGTTCGACTGAGCCACGACCTTCGAGCGAACATAGAGCCAGATCCACTCGTTGGCCGCGGATCGAACTCGGTATTCGGGGTCGATGAACGCCGATTTCCCCTGAAGCTGTCGTTCCACCGCCTCTCGGTAGCCGGGAAGATCTTCCGGATGAATAAGAGAGGTCCAGGCTTCCGGGGTCGAAGGAACGTGGCCTGGTTGGTAGCCCAGCATTGTCCAGACCCCGGCGCTGTAGTAGAGATGATTGCTCGGCAAATTCCATTCGAAGATGCCGACTTGCGTGCTGTCGAGCGCCAGTCGTAACCGTTCATCGGATACCTTGAGCATTTCCTCCACCCGGCGCCGCTCCTCGTTTTCCTCCACCAGCCGAAGATTGGAAATTTTAGCGTTCCGCAGCCCCGTCCGCGCGGTGCGCGCCAAATGCACGCTGAGGCCGAGGAGAAGGGTGATCCCGCAACCGGCGGCGAGAGCAAGTTCGGGGAGGAAGCGACGGTTGCGCCGCAGGTTCTCCAGCGAAGGGCTGAGTTCCACCCGGACTCGTCGATCGGCAATGTTAAATACTTCCTCGAGCTTGTATTCGCCGGTGGCCTCAAGGTTGCGCGAGGAATTGAACACCTCGTCCGAGCCGATCAGGACCACGGCTTGGAAATCGCCGTTCCACTTCAGGCTGTGATCGAGCGCGGTGAAAAAGCGTGTATACGAAATGTCGATACCGGCATAGCCTAGAAGGTGGTTGTCGTGGATCGCCGGCGCATAAACCGCGAAGCCGTCGCCCGTCCCGACGTGGAGGAGCGTGCTGGTCAACAGAGCGCGACCGCGGTCCCCGGAGCGCTCAAGGGCCGCGCGGCGGGCGGGCTCGGAACCGTGATTATAAGCGATCAGGGTCTCGTTCCCGCGTTCGGGCTCGAGCGCCACGGTGCGCATTTGAGGATCGAGGCGATAGATCGCCTGCCACCCCATCACTTCTCGGCGCAGCGCTTTGATGTCGTTGTTCCACTCCGCCTCGCTGAGATCGCCGGCCTGGCCCCACTGTTGCGCGATTCGCTCGACCACGTCCCGTTGGTGTTCGATTTCGCGCCCGATCGCGGCGGCAAAATCGCGGAGAGCCAGGTGGGTGTTCGCCGCGATGTGGAGGGTCTCGGAATCGCGCAGCCCGATCCAGACGAGAAATGTCAGAGTGGCTGAGGCCACCACAATCGGGAGCGGAACCCAGACGGGCGCACCGGGGTTGGCGCCCTGATATTGGCGCCAGGCCGTGCTGAGCAGCGCGACTCCGAGCATCAAAACCATCGCCGCTCCGGTCGGCGAAAAACTCTGTGTAGTGCCCCAGCGATACACCACGGGTAAACTCAGCGCGTAGCCGAGCAAAGTGGCGAAACCAATCGAAGTGAGCACCGACCCGGCGAGCGCGAGTCCTAGGCTCCGCGAGCGAAGATGGCGTAGTCCGGCCACCGCCAAGGCTCCGCCACCTATGACCAGAGCCAGCGCGCAGATCAGGGGCATTCTTCCAGGTGCTCCGCCTCCCGACTGCAGGTAGTCTTTGAAAAAAAACTCGTCCAACCCCGACGTAAACGGAACGAAGGTTTGCAACACCACGATGCTGCCCAACCCGAACGGCAGCAGCGCCATCAGCCCGGCCCGGCGGTGACCTAATTCATAGCCGAGAAGGGCCAGCGCTAAAATCCCCAGTCCAAGCGCGGCATTGGCCTGGAGCGCCGCATAGTCGGGCGTGATTTGGACCAGTTCGTCCAGCCCCATCGCCCAGCCTATCAGCACCAGTGCGCTCAACCCGAGGAGCGCGATCGAGAGGCCCACCGAAAGGCGCCGCAACCAGGAGAAATAGGGAATAATGATGGGAGGGGACATCAGGCCTCGCGGAACCGAGCCGCTGGAGAAAAGTCACTTGGTTTATAAGACGCAATGTGTTTGCGAATCAACGGCGAAGTAAGAGCGGCGGAGGGCTTGGTTTCTCACCCGAGGGGGAAGCGTTTTTTTCATCAGCACCGGCCAGTTTTCGAAAAAAGCTCGTTGGGCCATAGGCGAAATACCACTTGGGCTCGGCCAGGGTGCCGGCCAGGTGCAATTCCAAAACGGCGGACAGCGGAGTAAGGACGAAACCGACCGCATTAGCCAGCAACGTCTTGCCCTCTTCGTAGGGATAAAACTTCGCATTAAAACTCATCAGCTTTGAATCGAGCGCATAGCTCCCGTGGGCCTCGAGGCGGGCGGTCGGACCCGTGATATGAAGGTCGGGTAAAAGCAGCTTTTCCCGGTCGAGGGTGAAGTGAGTCTGGGCGGTGTCTAAACGCCACGAGGTGAATCCCAGAAGCGAGCTCCCTCGAAGGGCTTCCGAGAGTGCGCCGAGGAGGTTGATTTCGGCGAATTCGGCGCCCGTCAGCTCGGCCGTTCCGCTCCCGACAAAGCTGTAGGGATTTTTGTAAAGACCGCTCGCCGCCGCGCTCAGATCGAGTTTACCCGTTGCCACGCGCTGCTGAAAACGGCTCACCGCCGGCGGCTTTTCGCCCCTGCGTTTGGCCCCGAATTCTTCCAGGACCCGGATCGCATCGCCCAGGTTTGCTCCTTGTAATTTCGCGTCGAAGGCCAATTTCCGTTCGTCGCCTTCACCGCTGACTTGCGCGCTTCCTTGCGCCTCGCCCGCCGCAAAATGGAGACTGAGCCCGCTGACCGCGATTTCGTGATCCTGGACTGTAGCACGGCAGTTCAGATCGTTGACCGGAAAACCGAAGAAGTTGAAGCCGCCGGTCGAGACGACTTCGATATCGACCTTGTGATGCTCTCCGTTCGGCGAAGCCTCGCCGTCCAACCAACCAGAAAGTTTGAGCGAGGGCGGTTTTTCGAAACGGAACGGATCGACCAGATCCATCCCCGACGGGCCGAAAAGGCGCGCGCTTTCTTGGACGTCGAGCGTGCTGTCCACCGCGAATTCCATCCGACGAAAGCCGCGCTTCTCGAGATCGACCGAGCGGGTGAAGTGCCCGCGTGCCTGGCCGCGCGCACGTGTCGCCAGAAACTCAATACCGTCGTAATAATCCGGCCGAATGAAGAGGGTGGTGCGCACGCGGTCGAACGCGACCGCCCGCACCACAGGACTGACGCAGTCGGCAAAAACGTAGACCGTGGTCAAATGAGGTTCGCGCCACCGACCCTGGACATCGACGTCCGCCTCGGGCGGGGCCGCGCTGAAATCGAAGCTGCTCCAAAAACGCGGCCACCAATCGTGAAACCAACCGGAAATATCCACCGGACGAAGGTGACCGGTGAGGAGAAAACGATAACTCAAGGCCTTCGTATCCATCGTGTAACTACCCGTGGCGAGATTTTCCCCCTGGGCGAGAATCACCTCAGTGGCTCGGAATTCGGTGCCCACGTACGACAAGTCGGCGCTGGCCCGGTCGATCGCGACTCCGTGTGCCTGGACTTTTCCGACTGCCAGGTGAGCGCGAATCGCGGCCGGTTTCCAACCTGGGTCCAATTGAATCTCCGCTGTCACCGGCGCCGGCACCTCCGGCGCCACCAGTTGATTCAAATCGTAGCCGATTTTTTTTCCGACGAGTGAAATAAAGGCGGGTGAAATGGCGCCTCGGGCCGCGATCCGTCCCGTCCCGGTCGTCGGATTTCCTTCCGCCTCGATCGACCAAGGTTGGTCCGCCACCGAAACGGAGAGACCGACCTTGAGTTGTGGCCAAGCCTGCGGCTCGACCGAGAGGGACACCGCGGACGCCTCGACGCCATGACTGCTCAAACTCGAGAAGGAGCCGACCAGCTCACGGGTTTCCCACCGGAAGGCTTCGGGCTGGAGAATTCCACCGATTTTCACTGCCAGATCTTTCACGACCGAACCATCGCTGAGTTGAAGCCCGTCGACCGAGGCGAAGGCCTGAATTCCGGACTGGGGCGCGAGCACGAGGGGGAGCGAGCTCTGTAGTCGAAGATTGGTGACGTGAATCTCCTGCTTGAGCGAGGGTAGGGCGAGTATATCCTTGGTCAGGTCGGCGCCCGCGGCGGAAAAGGTCACCGCTGCGCGGGCGAGACGAAAGTCGTCGGGGGTCAGTTCGAGGTCCAGGGCGGGACGATCGAATGCAGCGAGTTTAGCCTGCCACAGCGCGATCTGGCGAGCGGCGTGCACATAACGATTGATCACGTCGGCCACCGTGCCTCGCGGCCCGCCGGCCCCGCCGACCCGGCGGCGAGGAAGCCGAATGCTGCCGTGGCAATTGACCGCGAGTGCGCCGGCGTGGCCGACCAGCTCTTCGATCGCGATTTCTTTTTCCGCCGGCTGAAAGGCGAAGACCAGGTCGTCCAGGACCGGCTCGCTCCGGCCGGAAGGCGAAAACATCGGCGGAACATAAAAGGCGAGACCGCGACCACGGACCGATTCGGCTTCGAAGGAGCCGAGCAAGAGACTCAAGGTGTCGAGTTTGACGAAAAGCGATTTGCAGGTGACCAACGGCTCTTCAAAGGAATCGCTGAAGAGATGTAGGTTCTCGACCAATACGTGCCCGGAAGGGTCAAAACTCGCCGTGTCGAAGGTCGCATGCAGACTGGCGTGGGCCAGCCGATTCTCGAAGGCCTTCACCACCAGTGGCGGCACACGGAGTTCGTGCGAGCAGGCGATGACGATTTGAAGGACCAGGACGGCCGCTAAAATGAGCCAAACACTCCAGAGCACCACGTGACCCACGCAGGACGCGCACCACTGGAGCAGCTTCCAAGTGAGTCGTAGCACCTTCATCCAGGGGCATTTTTTCCCGTGAGTTGCACCGCGGTTTTATTTTGCCGGCGTCTCGACCGGCGTTTCGCTCGCGCTCGGCGGGGTTGGTCCGGGATCGTGAGGCCCATAGGTCACGGCAAAAAGAGCGTCGATCAGGGGCTGCTCGGCCTCGAAAACCACATCGAACTCGGGATCAGCCGCGCCGACCAGCTGCGTGTTGCCGCCGATTCGTTCGGAAAAGAAAAGACGAGAGGTCACGGTCTGCGCGCCGTTGCCGCCGACCAGCGAGAGGGTGCAGACCAGTTGATAACGCCAGGGCCGTTCTTCGCCCGCAATCGTCACCGTTTTCGTGAACTCATTATGGACAAAACGCTTTGCCCGGAGCGTGCGAAGTTGTGCGGCCAGCTTCTCGATCGCTTCTCGCGACGGAGCCGGCGTGGCGGCATCGTGAGGGTTGGCTGGTGCGGCGGCTGCGGTGTCGGCGGGAGAAGCGGGCGGAAGGGGCAACGCAGTGTCGAGCAGGACAGTTTGAGCTGAAAGGTCGGTCAGCTTGATCGCGGTGATGTTGGCGCCGGGTGGCAGATCGCGCAGCACCCGTTCGCGGTAGGAAAGCGGATCAATCGGGATTTGCGACAAGGTGTCCTCAGAAACCAAATACACGTAGTTGGGGGATTCGAGCTTGGCGTAAATCCGGTGATCCTCGCCGATGCCGAGCAGCACGACGAGGGAAGGGGCGGGCGCGGCGAGCGAGGGCGCTGGACCGGCGATTCCAGAAGCCGACGGTGTAGGCGCGACGGCTGCAGGAGGCGTGGGCAACATGATTCGGATCCGACGAGCGGGCCGGTTGAATCCGAAGTTCTCGAGCGCGGTCTCGACCGGCGCGTCGGAGATAAATTCTTTGGCCGAAAGTTCGGATAAGCGGCGAAGCAAGCGTTCAACTCCTTCTCGATCGGCGGCGATGGTCTGGGGACCGCGATCCGTGGTCCGGACAATTTGCCAGGCAGCGGTCAACGGATTGGCGGAGGTGGACTCCAGGCGTTGAAGGGAGACGTCGGGCTGTCCTGCGGCGGAAACGGTCACGCCGGTGACGGTGGCCGGGTCGAAGTCCAGGATCTGTCGATCGCGCAAGGTCTCCTGGGCCGTGCTGATCGATTTGAGCAGAACGGTGGGCACCGAGACGATGAAGGTGGGATTTTTTTCGTCCAGTTTCGCGTAGTACCACTCCGTGTCCGGCGGTGTAGTGGGATTGTTGTTACTAGCAGTCGGGTCGGCGGCAGCGGCCGGAGGACTCGCGGGCCCATGGGCGCGCGCGCCGAGGACCAGGGTCTCGCGACGGTTGTTTCCCTCGAGCGTGATGCGCATCGTCATCTCGTCGGGGTTGAGGTGGAGCGGCTCGGTGTTGCGCGGATCGACGAAGGATTCGACGCGAAGGCCGTTCAGGCGACTGATCGTGACGTCCGTTTCGCTCTTGTTCGCACGGGCCTGGATCGGGCTCTCGAATTTCCAACGCGAGTTGTCTCGGGCAATCCGTACCTTGGCGTTGGGCGTGGCGCCGAGCTGAAGGTTGAGCGAGCGGACTTCGAAGACCTTGATTTTAAAAATCTCGGCCGAGCGCAGGTCTTCCAACTTCAGGGAAAGACTTTCCGCCAAGCTCCGGTGGACGACGTGGACCCGCTCTCCGTCGGGAGAAAGAATGTAGAGCCGATTTCCCACTTTCGCCGTATCGCCGATACGGAGGATGGACGAGTGTGGCGCGGTGGCTCCCGGCGCCGGCGTAGCGGGCGTCAACGTGACGGTGAGGGGAGGATTATCGAGGCCGTAGTCGGCCAGGGTTTGGCCGTTCTTAGCTAGGTCCCTGACCGCGAAACTCGCTTCGGACCGCAGCTGCTGAAGCTCGGTCAAGATTGCGCTGACCGCATGTTCGTTGGCTGGCCACTCAACCGGCTGGGTCAGGACCCATTCTTCGCCGCGTTTTTCCAGGCGAACCGGAGTGGCGCGATTGATTCCGGCGATTTCTAAACTCTGAAGATTCACCACCTCGGACCCAAGAATCGTACCCTTCGCGTCGGTCGGAGGCGCGATCGAGGTCTTCAGGTAAAAGATGAAAAAGAACAAGGCGACGTTCAGGAAGAGGAGAGCCAGCGTGACTTTGGTGCGCATGGAAGGCGGGGGACAGCGGTCGTTAAGCGGCGGGCTTCCGCGAAGGAACGTTCTGTAGTGACGGCATCATTACCGACGGCGGGTCCAGTGAACCAGGAGGCCGATGAGGGCGACGGCGGCGGGAAGACCGAAGAGCAGGCTGTAACGGAGTCGCAGCAGCTCTTGCTGGCTCAAGACGAGTTGGAATTTCTCGATCGGCCGAGGGACGATGTTGAGCTGAGTATCGCGGTCGACCAGCCAATTGACGCAGGCCAGGGCGAAGGTCAGGTTTCCTCGCGCCACGATCCGGTTGTTGGTCACGAAGTCCGCGCAGCCGACCACGACAAGACGTCCGCGCGGCACGCTGAAACTCAGATCGGCTTTGGCGCCGACCCGCTCCGACACGACTGCGGCGCTGACGAATTTTCCTAAAATATCGACGCCCTGATCGAAACGCGGCGGGGTCTGCTGGAAATCGCGTTCGCCCCAGGCGGTTTTGTCGGAAGGACCGACCACCGGCTTCACGATCACGCTTTCATCGTTCGCTCGACTCGGATTTTTCCGGACCGAACGACAGGTGCCGAAACTGAGCAAGAGCCTCTGATCGAGGAGCGGTTTGGTGATGGGATGGTCCGCGGCAAAACTTTTTAGGATCAGTCCGCCCGAATCGTTTTGTCCGTCCGGACCGGGATCAAAAATATAGGCCCGGTCGGCGATTATGCCCCAATCGTAGAGTAAGTCGGCCAAGCCGTATTCGGTTTTGCTTGGCTCGAGCAGAAGGAGCATGCGCCCCGCGCGGGTGCCCATGTATTGACGAAGCAACTCCTGCTCGAAGGGTTCGTAGGAGGTGAGCGGACGTGGAATGATCAGGAGAGACGCGTCGTCGGGGACCTTGTGTTTCACCCGCAGGTCGAGCGCTTCGAGCGCGAAGTTCCGGATGCTGAGTTGATCTTTGAATACAGACAGACCCTTGTCCGGGCTGACGTCGGCCGGCTCGAGTTCTCCGTGTCCGACGAGGAAATAGATTTTTTTCAAATCGGCTCCCGCGACGTCGAGAATCGCGGTGGTGATCGCTTCCTCGCCGCGAAAGGCGGTCGGCTTTCCTTCTTTGAATTGATAAAGGTCTTCCAGGCGAACGATCCGATTTCTCGTCCCGCAATTGATCAAAATCTGATTCTGCTCCAAGCCGAGTTGCTGAGCGTCGCGCGGGCGCTGGAAAACATCGAGGTGGGTGAACTTCACCTTCCCGGTCAGGCTGCTCTCGGTCGCGTATTTGTATTCACCGAGGAGCTGATTGAGGTCTTCATAAGCCTGGGCGTATTTCTCGTCGGTGTTGTTCTCCGCTAGCGTCACGATGATCATCACCGGCTTCTTCAGCTGGGCCAGATAGGAGAGCGTTTCGGCGGACAACGAATGCTGATGCATCCGGGTTAGGTCGAAGCGCCACGCGTAGTGCAGAGCGACGTAGTTTAGGCCGGCAAAGAACGTGAGGAAGAGCACGGCCTGCAGGACCAAGTTCAGCGAACGAATCCACCGGGCGGCGCGAAAGCTTTCCAAAAAGGACATGGCTTAGCTGTGAAGGAGTTTGGCCTCGACGCCGAAGATGCTGAAAATCAGGGAGAGCACGCAGCCGCTCACGTAGAAGAGCACTTGCCTTGTATCCACGATCCCACGCGTGAAATCGTCCACGTGGCGAAACACCTGCATATAGTCGACCGCCACTTTGACCGGGTAGAGCGCCTGATTGTTCAAAAATTCCATCCCTTGGACGAACCGCAGCCCGAGTATCAAGCAGAACAATACACCGAAGCTCATCAGGAAAGCGACCGCCTGGCTGCGAGAAAGGGAACTCGCGAGGATTCCCACCGCGACGAAGAAAAGGCCCGAGACGGCGACAAAGAGATATCCGCCGATCAGCGGTCCGGTATCGAGCAGCCGCGGATCTTGGGCGAAGCGGCGCAAGATCCAAAAAAATCCCCCGGTCGAAGCCCACAGGCTCATGTACAGGAAATAAGCCGCGCTGAATTTGCCGAGCACGACTTCCACGGTGGAAATCGGAGTGGTGAGCAACGTCTCCAAAGTCCCGAGACGCCGCTCCTCCGAGATACTTTTCATCGTGAGCAGAGGCACGATGAACAAGACCGGAACGTAGAACGAGAGGAAGAACAGGCTGGCGGGCGACGCTTCCTGAGGCGCCTCGCTGTAGCTTTCCAGCAATCCGGTGAAGATCATGCCCATGATGGCAAGAAATACGACCCCGGCCACGTAGGTGAACGGATTGACCAGCAGCATCCGAATTTCGTGGCTCAGGATAGTGGGGAAATGGCGCATTTTAGAAAAATGACCAATGACCATCGACCAGTGACCAATGCCCCGCCGCCGAAACGAACAAGGCGAGGTTTGATCTTGATGTGGCGCGACGCATCTCGGCGGCGCTGGTTTGGCAAAAGCGCGCTCGAAAAGACGCGAGATGAAGCAGCGCCGCTGAAGGGTCTGTAAATCGAAATTCAGTCATTGGTCATTCGGCGCGTTACCGCCGTGCTGCGTCGACGATTTCCCAGGTGCGTTTGGTCGCGGCGAGGAAAACGTCTTCCAGCGTGGGATGCTCTTGGGCCAGGCCGCGCAGACGAAAGCGCGAATCGGCGGAGAGGGTTTTCAAAAGCGCCTCGCCCAAAGGCTCGTCGCGTTGGGTCGCCAAGCGAAGGGTGGAGAAGCCATGGAGGTCGGGAGGGGTTTGATCCGCGATTTTTAAGGTGGGCTCCACCGCGGTCAGAACCGTCGGAAGGACGCCCAGGTCGCCGGCGATTTCGACCTTATAGAGCGAGTGGCCGAGAATTTCGCGGCGCAGATCGTTCGGCGTGCCCGTGGCCACCACGCGGCCTTGGTTGATGATCAGGACCCGGTCGCAGGTCACTTCGATCTCCGGCAGAATGTGGCTGGAAATAATCACGGTCATTCGTCCGCGCAGGCTGCCAATCAGATCTCGCACAATCAGGATCTGGTGAGGATCGAGCCCGATGGTCGGTTCATCCATGATGATGATCGGCGGCTCGGCCAAGACCGCCTCGGCGATCCCGACGCGCTGACGAAAGCCCTTGGAAAGTTTTCCGATGATGCGATGGCGAACGCGCTTTAGATCGCACAGCTCCAGGACCTCGTCGATCCGGGTCCGGAGTTTCCGCCGAGGGAGTTCTTTCAAGCGGCCGCGGTAGTAGAGGTATTCGGATACACGCATGTCCTCAGGCAGCGGGTTGTTTTCCGGCATGTATCCAATCAACCGCTTCACCTGATCTCCCTGGCTGGCGACCGAAATGCCGCAGAGTCGCACCACGCCGGAGGTCGCAGGCAAAAAGCCGGTGAGGATCCGCATCGTCGTGCTCTTGCCCGCTCCGTTTGGACCGAGGAAGCCCATGATTTCCCCGCGTTTCACGGTGAAGCTGACTCCATTGACCGCAGCGACCCCCGCGTAGGTTTTGACCAGGTTTTCGACTTCGATAGCGGGCGAAGAGGTGGGATCGGGCATGAACAGGTACGGACTCAGTGCATACGTTTTCCGCGAGATGAAAAGCACGGAAGCGTGGCGCGTGGCGGGTTAAGTTTTAGAAGCGGGGTCAAATGCGAATCTGCTGCGGGCTGTATCCGATTTTCCACAATCGGTGGTCTCCTTGAAAAAACGTTTGAGCGCCGAATGAGGTTACATCGGCACAGCGCTTTATTTTCCGGCATCTTTTTCCGAGCGAGCGCGCTTCTCGCCCTCGGGTGAGAGGCGAACCACCAAGGCGATTTCTATCGGTTCAACGCCCAGGCCGCGGCCAGTCCCTGCAAGGTGAGATCGGGCACGACCTCGAAAGGAAGGTCGCGAAGCGTTTTCTTCAAGAGGTCGGCGCTTCCGCCCGTGGCCAGGATCCGCGACGGCGGTTCTCCCCGCGCAGCGAGCTCGGCCATCACCGCGGAAAGGAGGGCGCGAATCATTCCGCCAAAACCGATCACGGTGCCGATCCGCATCGCTTCGAGGGTGGATTGGCCAATCGCGCGAGGCACGTCCAGATTGCTGTCGAGCAGAGGAAGGAGGGCGGTCTGTTCGTGTAAGTAGCGCCGCATGACCTCGACTCCCGGAGCGATGATGCCCCCTTCGTATCCACCTTTCCGTGTCACGATGTCGAAGGTGACCGCGGTCCCCATGTCGATCACGATTGCGGGTGAGCCGACGAGGGCGTGAGCGCCGGCGGCGTTGGCCAAACGGTCTTGGCCGATCTCGGCCGGGCGAGGGTAACTGATTTCCACCCCGAGTTTTTTTTCGTAGGTCAAAGGGAAGACCGAACCGACGGATTTTGTTCGTTCCAAAACCCGTTGCAGCCGTTCAGTCGCGTCCGGCACGACCGAGCAATAAGCGATGCCCTCGAGGCCGGGTTCTTCGGTGAAAGCCTGCGCGATCAATGGCCCCATTCCGGCGGTATGATGATCGATCTCCCGGGTCGGAATCTGTCGGAGAAACCGAGCGGCGCCTTTTTCCACCACTCCGTAGTGGGTGTGTGTATTTCCTACATCGATACAGAAAAGCATTGAGAGGCAAGAAAGGGTGAAAGTGCGAAGGGACACAATCCTCCAAACCGGTCGGGCCTTTGCGCCCTGGGACGGACTCGCACCTTCCCACTTTCTCACCTTCAAACCTTCACACTTTTTGCAGCGTGACTTCGCCGGCGCGGAAGCGTTCGGTTTTGCCTTTGTCGGTGCGGACGAGGAGCGAACCTTCGTCATCGATGCCCAGGGCGATTCCCGCGATGGTGCGAGGGCCGTGGACGAGCGAAACCGGCTTGTCGCGCAGGACGTCGCAGGCGTGCCAACGATCGGCGAAGGTCTTCATATATTCGCCCGAGACGAATTGATCATAAGCGTCGAGCACCCGACCGATCAGCGCGGCGGTGAATTTATTGATGTCGAGCGAAGCGCGAGTTTGTTCGGAGAGCGACGTCGCGCGGCGCGCGGACGCCTCGGGGAGCAATTCAGGAGCGTGATTGATGTTGAGCCCGAGTCCGAAAACCAGATCGCGAATTTGATCCGCGTCCATCCGCGCTTCGGTCAACATGCCTCCCGCCTTGTGGCCGTCGAAGAGAATGTCATTCGGCCATTTCACACCCGGATTGCTCCGAGTAGAGTTGGCCACGACTTCACACACATTGATTCCCATCCAAAGCGTGAAGGTCTGCATCCGTTCCGGTGGGACTTGGGGACGAAAAGCGAAACTCACGTAGAGATTGCCGTCAGCCTCGCTGTGCCAGGTGCGGCCGAACCGACCGCGGCCCCGGGTCTGCCGTTTCGCCATCGCCACAAAAGGGGTGCTCCGTCCGGTCGCGAGCTGACGCATCGCTTCGTCATTCGTGCTGTCGACCTCGTCGAGGCACTCCAGGCCGAAGGTGAGATTGCGCGTCGAAAGATAAGCCTCGATCAACGACCGATTGATCACGTTGGGCCTGCCGGTGAGCCGGTAGCCGCGGGCGCGAACCGCTTCAAAATTAAAGCCCTGAGCTCGCAGCTTCTCCATGTATTGCCAAACCGCTACACGGCTCATGTCGAGCGATCGTGCGATGTCGCTGCCGGACACATAACGCGTCTCGTTCTCGAGCAAAGCGCGAAGAATCACTATCTCCGGAGTGGGGGTCATGGAGCTGGGAGCGCCGGACAGGCGGGAATCGTGGGATAGCACAAAGGTATATCGGAACGTTCAGGAACTGGGTTAACTCTAGGGTGAGGCCCGCCAATCCAAACCGATATCCACCCAGACGCTCTGGTGCACGAGCGCCCCGGTGGAAGCGAAATCCAGACCAAGATTCGCCAGTTGAGGCAAGGCCTTTAGTGTAATCCCGCCACTCGCCTCCGTAAAAGCGCGTCCCCCGATCAGCTCAACGGCCTGCACAAGTTGAGCGGGATTGAAGTTGTCCAAGAGAATGACATCGGCTCCCGCCGTGAGGACCGGAGGAATTTGTTCTAGTTGATCCACCTCGACCTCGACTGGCAACTCAGGCGCGGCCCGGCGCGCGGCGGTCACCGCGTCGGCCAAGGCGCTGCCGCTCCCCAGTGAACTGGCGCCCAGGCCGAGCAATTCGAGGTGATTGTCCTTCAACATCACCCGGTCGAAGAGCCCGAGCCGATGATTCCAACCCCCCCCGCAAGCCACGGCGTATTTTTCCAACATGCGATAACCCGGAGTGGTTTTACGCGTATCCAGTAAACGTGTACGCGAGCCGCCCAGGGCCGCGACATACCGCTGAGTCTGAGTGGCCACGCCCGAGAGGCGTTGAATAAAATTCAGAATGATTCGCTCGGCTGCTAGTAAAGTGCGGGGATCGCCGCTCACGGTGGCCAGCACTTCGCCTTTTTCTAGCGAGCGACCGTCTTTTGCCCGAAGCTGAACGCTGGCCGTGCCGCCATAAATCGAAAGAATGAGCGAAATCAACGGCAGGCCGCAGACCACGAGCGGCTCGCGCGCGACCAGATCCGCCGCGCTTTGCCGTGGGGCCCGCGCGATGCTTGCCGTGGAACGGTCGCCCGCTTGTTTCGGGCGGTTGAGCAGGCCCAGCCCGGCCAGGTCCTCGTCGCGGGCAATTTCAATCAAGCGCCGAAGGTACGATAGGTCCAGGTCGTCCCAGGTAAGACGCCTGACCAAGGCCTCGGCAAGCGCGGTGCGGGATTGAGCAGGCATGGGTTTAGAAAACAGGGAGTGTCAAAAAAATGTCCATCGACTTTTCAATGTTGCAGCATGGCTGGCGGCTTTTGGACTCTCTAATCGGCGCAAAAAGGGCGAAGGTGCAAAAGGAATGGCATGACAGTAATGGCACCGTGCTCTTGTGTCGCCGGCTTCTATCGCTTTCCCACTTTCGCGCCTTTCTTCCTTTCACCTTTTACACCTTCACTTCCCGATCATGGCTCACCCCATCAAGAAAGCGATCATTACGGCGGCCGGCCCGAATCAGCGGCGTTTGCCGCTCCAAGCGCTCACCGATCGTCACGGTGACTCCAAACCGGCCATCGCTATCATCTTGGAGGAGATGTTGGCCGCCGGGTTGGAGAAGGTGGGGGTGGTGGTCTCTCCGGCGGACCGCTCGGCCTACGAGGCGGTTCTGGCGCCGTTCGCCAGCTCGCTCACCTTTCTGGTTCAGTCGTCACCGAATGGATACGGCGACGCCGTTCTCTGCGGGCGTGACTTTGTCGGAACGGATCCCTTTTTGCTCCAGGTGAGCGATCACGTTTATGTCAGCGGCGGCGAGAAAAGCTGCACCCGGCAACTCTTGGACATCGCCGAAAAAGAAGCCTGCGCCGTCTCCGCCGTCCAAGCGACCCACGAGAGCCAGCTCCGCTTTTTTGGAACAGTGGCGGGCACGTTGCTTCCCGGCTGCAAGGGCCTCTATCAAATTGAAAACGTGATCGAAAAGCCGACGCCGACCGTGGCGGAGCAGCAATGCGTCGTGCCCGGCCTGCGCAGTGGGCACTACCTCTGTTTTTTTGGGATGCACGTTCTTCCGCCCACCGTGTTCAACCTGCTGAACGAAGACGCGGCGGCTCAACCGGGGGCAAAACTCGGTCTCTCTCCCTCGCTTTCCCGGCTCGCCTCGCGCGAAAAATATTTGGCCGCCGAGCTCTCCGGCCGACGCGCCGACTTAGAAGCCCATTTCGGCGTGCTCCGCGCGCAGATCGCTCTGGCGCTGAATGGTTCGGCCCGCGACGACATGCTCGCCCTGCTGGCCGACGAACTCGCGATCGACGCCGGTGGTCGCTCGTCCCGCCGTTAACCCTCTTTCCCGTGGACGCTACGCTTCTCGCCTTGGTGGAAGGCGCTGCCCTCGAGGGCGCCTATTTCGAAAACCTCTGCCGCACGGCGGATCTCAACACCCTCGAGCGCATGGCCGGGGCCCTCGAGCTCTACCGGCGGAGCACGAAAAATTTTTATCACCGCGTGCGCAGCATCTTTTTTCTGGAAGCGCTGCACCGCTATTTTCTCCCGCCGCGCTACGTCGCCGACGCTGGAGGCACGATCCCATTCGCCGGACACCAGCACTGCCTGGCCCGGCGCTACGAGGAAGCAGTCGCGGTCTTTTTGGATCACCAGCGCGAGTTCGGCTCCTCCGACGCGTTGAGCAGCGCGCTGGCTGCGGCCTATCATGGTTTGGCGTTCAAGACCTTGGCGCAACAGGTCCAGAAAACGGTGCGCACGGTGCGCGGCAATCAGTGGATGTTTCGCATGGGCCATCCGTTGGACTATCCGCTGAAGTTGCGCCGCGAGCTGCTCGACCGCGGGCCGGATGATCCCGCCCCGGTGCTGTGTGAAGAAACCGCGGTGCGCATGGACCTGAGCCACGCGGCCTGGAGCGATATATTTTTCCTCGGGATGGATTATCCGGAGGGGGCGAAGGTGCTCAACATCTCGGTCAATCTCGGTGTCCACGGAAAGGATACAAATTGCCGCCCACCGGTCTGCGCGTTTTTGCGGGTGATCGATCAGCCGGTGCTGCGATTGACGAGCGTCGATCTGGGCACGGCGGTCGATGTGGCCTCGCTCGACGAAGTTTTCGATTTTGCCAAAGATTACCTTGGGTTGCTCAAGGCCGCCGTGATCGCGTCCGGCCTGATTCCCTCGGGACTCGAAGGTTCCGGCGTCGAGCTCTCGGACGTCTTGGTCCGTCTCTGCGGGCCCGGCCGTGGCCTGGAAATTGTCAGCCAGGTGCGCGATATTCCGAAGGGATCGCGCCTCGCTGTATCCACCAACCTGTTAGGCTGCTTGATCGCGCTCTGCATGCGCGCGACCGGACAGACCCGTTCGCTGACCGGTCCCTTGACCGAACCGGAGCGACGGACCATCGCGAGCCGCGCTATCCTGGGTGAGTGGTTGGGTGGATCGGGCGGAGGCTGGCAGGACTCCGGCGGCGTCTGGCCGGGAATCAAGTTGATCGAAGGGGTGGCCGCAGTGTCGGGAGATACTGAATACGGCACGAGCCGGGGCCGGCTCCTGCCCAATCACACCCTGCTCGGCCTCGACGTGATCTCCGAGCAAACGAGGAAGGAGTTGCAGGACAGCTTGATTTTGGTGCACGGCGGGATGTCGCAGAACGTCGGACCCATCCTCGAGATGGTGACGGAAAAATATCTCCTCAAACTTGAGCGCGAGTGGCTCGCGCGGAAAGAAGCCCAGGAGATTCTTCAGGGCATCGTGGCCGCGCTCCGGGCGGGCGACGTGGGCAAAGTGGCCGAGCTGACCACGCGCAATTTCTTCGGTCCTCTTCAGACCATCATTCCCTGGGCGAGCACGGCTTACACCGAGCGTTTGATCGCCGAAGCCAAGACTGCACTCGGCGCAAAGTTCCGCGGTTTCGTCATGCTCGGCGGCATGTCGGGCGGAGGCATGGGCTTTTTTGTCGATCCGAAAACCAAGGCGGAGTCGCGCGTAAAATTGCTCGAGATCATGACCCGGACGAAGCGCGCCTTGGAAGCGGCCTTGCCCTTCGCGATGGACCCGGTGGTGTACGACTTCGAGATCAACGAAGCGGGCACCTCGGCCACCTTGCGGACCGGGACCGAGGCCATGCTTTCGCCGGAATACTACCTTTTCGCGGTGCCACGCTGGTTGCGCCAAGATCCCCGCACCCTCCGTCCTGAGATTCGCCGGGAGATGGACCGATTTTCCGCCTCGAGCCTCTATGCCGGGGCGGAGCGTTCTCTGCTTGCGCCGCTCATGCAGCGAATTTTTCCCGCACAAGCGGAGCGCAAAAACGGGACGGGTGGGGGAACCCTTCGCGAGCTTCTCGCCGCGAATGGCTTCGACTCGATTCAACACGAACGTATCCGTGAAGAATTACGCGCGGGCCGCATCGGCCTGGCGCAGAATCGACTCCCGCCTACCACCCGGGTCGAGGATGTGCGGGTGAGCGACGTCGTTCCGGCTTTCGATCGCGACGCGATTGCGGAGAAAACCGGCCTTGCGGCGTTGCGCGAAGGACGCGCCGCCGTGGTCACGCTCGCAGCCGGCGCAGGCAGCCGCTGGACCCAGGGCGCGGGCACGGTGAAGGCGCTGCATCCGTTCGCAAAATTGGGCGGCCGTCACCGCAGCTTCATCGAGACGCATCTGGCAAAAAGCCGCGCCACCGCGCAGCTCTGTGGAAAAGAGATCACACACATCTTCACCACCAGTCACCTGACCCACGCGCCGATCGAGGCGACGTTAAGGGCCGAGAATAATTTCGGATATCAGGGACTGGTCATCCTTTCGCCGGGCCGTTCGATCGGCCTGCGCATGATCCCCACCGCGCGCGATCTCCGGTTTTCTTACGAGGAGATGCCGCACCAGCAGCTCGATCCACAAAAAGAAAAAGTTCGGCAGAGCCTGCACAAGGCCTTGATCGATTGGGCGGTCAACACCGGCGAGGCGGCGGACTACACCGACAACCTGCCGATGCAGTGCCTTCACCCGGTGGGTCACTGGTACGAAATCGCCAACCTCCTGCTCAATGGCACGCTGCGCGATTTGCTCTTTGTCCAACCGCAGCTGGAGCACCTGTTGCTCCACAATATTGATACGCTCGGGGCCAATCTGGATCCCGTTGTATTCGGACGGCACCTACTAGAAGGCGCGGCGCTGAGCGTCGAAGTCATCCGCCGCCGCCTGGAAGATCGCGGCGGGGGACTGGCCCGGGTCAACGGACAACTCCGCTTGGTCGAAGGCCTCGCCCTCGCGCGCGAGGAAGACGAATTCAAGCTGACCTATTACAATAGCGCCACAAACTGGATACATATCGACTCGCTGCTCGAGCTGTTTGGTTTGGAGCGCCGTTATCTCGATCAACCGGACCGCGTGGCCGCGGGCGTGCGCGCCCTGGCCGCGAAGATGCCGACCTACATCACGTTGAAAGACGTGAAAAAACGCTGGGGCAACGGCCAGGAGGATATCCTGCCGGTCGCGCAGTTCGAGAAACTCTGGGGTGACATGACCACGCTGCCCGACTCGGAGATTCGCTTTCTCGGCGTGCCTCGCGCTCGGGGCCAGCAGCTGAAAGACCAGGCCCAGCTCGACGGCTGGTTGCGCGACGGTTCCGCCGCCGGGATCGAGAAACTTTGTAGTTTCCGGGAAACTACAAAGTAGTCTCTTGCGGCTGCTCTGCTTGGGATCCGAGGACACACCGCCTCGGAAAAGTCCACGTGCCAAAACCGGCGCGCCGCTAGCGCAGTTTCTTTTGGAGTTTGGCCCTTGGCATTAGGCGTTTTTCCTTGTGCGTGCGGCGTCGAACCATCGTAGATCTCGGGGGGAAATGCGGTCTCCGATTAGACAAATTCGGAGAACCTCAAACGTTGTTCGCTACTATGACGCCAAAGGAATTTCGTGCGCTTAAGTCCCCGCATACGCTTCCGATTGCGCTTCAAGCGCTCTGGCATGATGCGCGGGGAGATTGGGAACGCGCTCACGTCTTGGCCCAGGAGGCGGGTGGAGCGGACGGGGATTGGGTGCACGCCTACCTGCATCGCAAGGAAGGCGACGAGGGAAATGCAGGCTACTGGTATTCACGCGCTGGACACAGCAAACCCGACTTCAGCAGCGACGCGGAGTGGAGCGAAATCACGACCGCGCTCCTGGCCAAACAGAACGTGATGGCGGGCAAAACCTGACGGCGGACCGAGGAGGTGAGAAGAACTCGACCCGGCGACTAGCGCTTGTCCGCTGGACCGCTGAAATCTCCGCGCCGCAGGAAGGTGGTGTCCGCTTCTTTTTTCAGAGCGTCGGCCTCTTTATCGCCGGCGGCACGGAACAAGGAAACTTTTTCCTTATAGTCCTGCATCGCGTCGAGCCGCTCCTGATCGTGGTACATGTCCATCGCGAGCGCTTCATTCGAAATGCCGCCGAAGAGGGCTGGGAGATGGTAGCGATTGAGACCTTGATGAACGGTGCTGAGGTAGCGTTTCATCGCCAACTCCGCTAATCCCTTCTTGGTGTTGATTTCTTTTTCGGCGAAGACCGGAGGCCGTTCGCCCTCCACGATGTACTTCGGTAAACGGATGATGGTGTTGCGCGGTTTATCGACGTCGCGTAGGTCCGTGTCCTCGGCCGGCTCGTCTTCCTTTTTCTTTTCCGGCTGAGGTGCCTCGTATTTTATGCCCGCCAGAGCGGCCGAAACTTCGGCCGAACGGCGCGGGGGAGGAGTCTGCGAGACGCTTTTAGCGGTCGTATCCGTTGGCGATGTCTGGGCGCACAGCGCACCCGTGAGTAAGCCGAGGAGAGAGAGAGCATGGCGTGCAGAGAGCGAGGACATGGGATTTCAGACAGCAAACTCCAGTCCGGGTTTATAGCAAAATAAAGCAAACGGCCGCGGGCTGATTTTGATCTTGAGCCAGCTACCGGTGAGCCTGAGCCGAACTAGGCAGTGACTTCAGCGGATTGAACTGGCCTCGGAGGCAGAGAAACAAGACGACCCCAGTGAGCGCTCCGTCGACCGAAAGCAGAGCCGTTCCCCCTAGCGAACAGCCAAAGAAGACTCCGGCGCAAGTACCTCCGCCCAGACAGATCACCGCAAGCGCCCAGGTGGTTAAAGCCCGCATCCTAAAAAGGATTTCAGTCAGTGCGAAAAGGAAGAGATCGGGCAGCACGCAGAACACGAACCCGCCTATCATATAACCTATCGCCCACGGCCACGGCGATCGAGCCGACTGACCGTCCAGTCCCCAGGATAGCTTGAAGGCCAGAAAAAGCAGGAATCCGCCCACCACGGGTGGAACGATAAAGAAGGTGAGGATCCGTTTAATCATGATGGTTGGTGGCGTAGTCTGGATAAGCTGAAACGATTTCGGAGCAGGGCGGTGGAAGAGCGGCTAAATGTGTTGGTGCTCGCGCAAGTGAAATACAGCGCGGGTCGAACACGATGGCCGGCGGCCCCATGTAAACGTTTTCAAAACCCTCGGAGGTGTGCGCCCCGATGATTTCTGCTCCGGCGAACCAAGGAAACGTGTGGCTCAGCAGCGCGGTCTCCGCGCGAATCCAGTCCGGTCGCTCAAAACGCCAGGGGGTGTGTCGGACCGTGAACGCGCGCGTGACCCCGCCTCTTGAGGTGTAGGCCAGGTAGCGCTCGAGCAGAAAGGCATCGCGACTTCCCTCCTTCGCAACTTGAGGTGCGTCGCGGCGCGATGGATACGTGATTCTCAGTTCACCGTGCCCGTCGCGTTCGTCTTCGACTCGTAAGCTCGAGGTTCCGCCCGGTCGGTTTTCTTCGACGCAAAAATTTCCCAGGCGGTAGGGCAGGCCATGGGTAAGGGGGCCAAGGTGGAAGCTGAGGCGATTGGTGATCCACTCCGCGATAAAAAAGATGCCTGGACCCGCCGGACCGCGCACGTAGGTCCGAAGGTTGAGAAAGGGGTGATCCGAGAAGGGCCGAGCCAACCATCGCCCGAGAGTGCCCGATCCGGCCAAGCGGAAGCGTTCGAACGAAAAGCTGACCAGGCTGAGATAGGCCTTCCCGTCGTAGAGATCGAGCGGCAGGTGCACGTGGGGAGCGAGCCGCTCGGGAGCGATGGTCAAGTGGACCAGAAGCATCTGTTTCCAGTCGGCCTCGAACGCCAAGGGATGCATTTCCGACCAGGGACGGTGGCTCTCTCGAGCAACGCCGAAAGGATGCGTGTTCATCATGTCAGATATTTCTGTAAATAGAGAAATAAGCGGCCAAAAATTAAGGCGAGCCGCCCAAGAACTTGAGCGTTTTATCTCCCAAGCGAAGGAAGCGCTGCAAGGTCGACTGGGGCCAGCTGCGGATCTGGCCATACCAGGTGGTGGTGGTTTCGAAAAACTCGCTGAGGGCTTCCAGGCGCTGTCTTGAATGGATGTCCAATTCCTTCGCCGGGGCGGCCAGGCAGCTCTTCAGAACCTCTCGAGTCGGATCGATTTCACGCCGTTTCCGCTCGTCGGCGATGATGCGAAACATCTCCCAAACATCCTTGTGGGTCTCAAAGTGATCCCGTTTGTCGCCCATCACGTGGACGAGGCGGGCGAGGTTCCAACCCTGAAGTTCTTTCAGGCTGTTGCTGACATTGGAACGCGCGACCTGGAGCGTCTCGGCAATCTGCTCGGCATTGAGCGGCTCCCGCGACAGGTAAAGCAGGGCCTGAATCTGAGCGACGGTGCGATTGATGCCCCAGCGCGTCCCCATCTCGCCCCAGTGGAGAATGAATCGCTGCTCGGTATCGCTCAGTTTTATCATTGCGGTCATTTCTGTACGAAGAGAAATCAAAGTCAAGATTGCGCTAAATCCTGACAAATGGCCGCAACCTCCCGCTGCTCGGCGCCGATGAATATCCTAGTGAACGCGAAGTGCGTTTTTCCTAGGGAGGTTGAGGCCTCGGCCCGATTTTAGGTCGGCGGCTCTCCGCCTAGGATTCTGCCGCCGCTCTTTGCCAGAGGGTGAGCGGCTCCCGTCCCCTTCAACGAATCCAATCCCCAAGAAAAGAAAGTGATTTAAAATGGCCCACGAACGATACGAAGCGTGCATTGAAGCGTGCGAAATTTGCGCCGCGGAATGCGAGAGCTGTGGCGTCGCCTGTCTTAACGAAGAAGAGGTTAAGATGATGGTGCGCTGCATTCGACTGACTCGAAGCTGTGCCGATATGTGCAAGTTAGCCGGACAGGAGATGTCCCGCAGCTCACACTTCGCGGAAAAAATCTGCCAGCTCTGCGCCGAGATTTGCGAGGCCTGCGCTGACGAATGCGCCCGTCATGACGTCGACCACTGCCAGCGCTGCGCTCAAGCCTGCCGCGATTGCGCCGAGGAATGTCGCGTCACTGCGGGGATCGAGGCGGAGTGACTGTAGGGCTGGGGGCAATACGTTTCGGAAAACGCCAGACGCCAAACGCCAAAGTTCAAACTCCAAAAACCACTGCGATTCGCGCGGCGTCTTTTGGCGTTTGGATTTTAGAACTTTGGCGTTTTATCCTCGGATTTGCCCGCTGCCCTCGATCAGGTACTTGTAGCTGCACAGTTCGCGCAGCCCCATCGGACCGCGGGCGTGGAGACGGTCGGTGCTGATGCCGATCTCCGCGCCGAAACCGAACTCGAAGCCGTCGTTGAAACGAGTCGAGGCATTCCAAAACACCGTCGCGCTATCGACGCCGGCCAGAAAGGTCTGCGCGGTGGCTGCGTCGTTCGTCACAATCGCATCGCTGTGCGCCGAGCTGTCGCGATTGATCGCGGTGATCGCCGTTTGGACCGAGTCGACCACCCGCACGGCCATGATGTAGTCGAGAAACTCGGTCCGGTAGTCCGCCTCTGTGGCGGGGAGATTGGGCACGTTCGCGCGAGCGAGAATCGCGGCGCTCTCCGCGTCGCAGCGCAACTCGACGTTTTTCGCCCGTAGCGCGCGCGCGACCGGCGGCAATAACGTCTCTGCGACCGACCGGTGAACCAGCAGTTGCTCGGCCGCATTGCAGACCGAGACGCGCGAGGTCTTCGCGTTGACCGTGATCGCTTCGGCCATGGCCGGGTCGGCGGCCTTGTCCAAATAAACGAAGCAGACGCCCTGGTAGTGCTTGATCACCGGGATGGTCGAGTTCTCCGCGACGAAGCGAATCAGGCTCTCTCCCCCGCGCGGGATGATGCAGTGCACCAGGGTGTCGAGCTTGAGCAGGGTGTTGAGCGCGGCGCGATCGGTGGTGGGAATGAGCTGCACCGCGTCGCCCGGCAGCCCGGCGTGAGTCAAGGCCTGGGTCAGCAGAGCGGCGAAGGCGGTGTTCGTATTGAAAATTTCCTTACCGCCGCGAAGGATCGACGCGTTCCCGCTCTTCAGGCAAAGGATCGCGCAGTCGATCGTAACGTTCGGACGCGCCTCGTAGATGATGCCGATGACGCCGATCGGGACGCGCAGTTTCCGAATTTTTAGTCCGTTTGGCCGAACCGTTTCCTCGAGCACCTCGCCCACCGGGTCGGGCAGAGCGGCCACTTGGCGAACCGATTCGGCGAGCTGCTCGAGCCGTTTGCGATTGAGGGTCAACCGATCGACTTGGGCGGCGGGAAGCGCGTTTTCTTTTGCGGCAGCGAGGTCCTTCGCGTTCGCCGCCATCAATTCCGCTTCGGCCGCGGGGATCAGTTCGGCGAGCTTCAGCAACGCTGCATTTTTCTGCTGCGTCGGAGTCGTGGCCAAAATCAGCGACGCGGCGCGAGCGCGTTGGGCGATGGAGGTGACGAGCTGAGCAAGTTCGACGGACATAAGCCTATCATCTCCGCACAGATTCCGTCCCCGCGCAAAAATAAAGTACAGTTAGCCGCCCGCCATTCTTGGCAGCACAGCGCCCGCGGCCCGTTAATCAAACATCGGGGCGGAGGTGAGTTACAACGCGTCTTCGTTCGCGGCGGGGAAACGTTTCTTTGGGCCGCTCCTCCGTTTTCCTGGTTCCGCATTTCTTCAGGTTTTGATTGCCTTCCCGCCGGGTAATCCTATTTGCTCGACCTCTTTTCCATTACGCCTGCCCTCGATGATCGGGGTGACAGGGGGAACGAATCCATGAACCAACAGTATACATTAAACGTCATGACGCGCGTCAGCACCGGTCGCAGTGCTTCTCGCCGTCTCCGCAAGGTTAACCAGGTCCCCGCGATTCTCTACGGGAAGCACACCAAGCCCGAGACCCTCTCGGTCGATGGTCCAGAGTTCACCCGCCTCGTCAAAGCGATCGCCGGCAAAGCGGCGCTGATCGAGCTCAAGGGCAGCGGTAAAGCCGCTCTCTCCTTCCTCCAGGAAGTGCAACGCGATCCGATCACCGATCGCTTCCTCCATCTCGACCTCCAAGAAGTGAAGGCCGATGAAAAGATGGAAATCCGCGTCCGCCTCTCGCTCGTGGGCGAGTCGTTCGGCGTGAAGAATCAGAGCGGCGTTTTGGAAACACCCACCCAACAGATCCGCATTCGCTGTTTGCCGAAGGATTTGCCTCCGTTGATCGAGGTGGACGTTACGAATTTGAAGGTCGGCGAGACGATTCACGTCGGCGAGCTCAAGACCATTCCTGGAGTCGACTACCTGGATGATAAGAACCAGCCCGTGGTCTCTTGCGTCGAGCCCGTCGCCGAAGAAGTCGCTGCCACGCCCGAGCCCACCGCCGGGGCTGCTGCTCCCGCCGCCGGCGCGGCCGCTGGAGCTCCCGCCGCTGGGGCCGCCCCTGCCGCAGGCGATGCCAAAGCTGCTGCCCCTGCCGCCGCGGGCGACAAGAAGGCGGCCGCTCCCGCCGCGGGTGGCGACAAGAAGCCAGCCGCCAAGAAGTAAGTTTTCTCGCATCGGCCGGTCCCTTCCACGGGCTCGGCCGAGACGATCGTTCTTTGAGTTATGTCCATCTCGCTCGTTGCCGGTCTCGGCAACCCGGGCCGCGAATACGAAAACACCCGACACAATTTGGGTTTTATCGTCGTCGAGGCACTTGCCCGGAAGTTGAGCCTCACCTGGAAGAAGCAAGCCTCCTTCGAAGCGGAGACCACCCGTTGGGATCGCGCCGGCGGGCACACCGTCGTTTTCGCGAAACCGCAGACGTTCATGAACGAAAGCGGTCGGTCTCTTGGGAAGTTGTCCGGCTTCTACAAATTGCCGGTCGATTCTGTCATCGCCGTTTACGACGATCTGACGATCGACCTTGGCCTGGTGAAACTCAGCGTGACAGGCAGCGCGGGCGGCCACAACGGTGTGGCCAGCTTGCTCGAGCACCTCGGCGACGGCTTCACCCGCTTTCGCCTCGGCATCGGCCCCAAGCATCCGCCTCAGATGGATCTCAAAGACTTCGTCCTCGGAAAATTTACTCCCGAACAACAAGCACTCATCGAAACCAATTTAGAAAAATACGTATCCGGCCTGACACTACTCCTTGAACAAGGAGTATCCCGGGCCATGAACACCCTCAATCGCAGAGATCCCAAATGAATCCGACCAAACGAAACTATCGCGCCACCTTTATCCTCGATAACCGCGGCAAAGACGACTCCATCGAGCAAATCATCGAAGGCGTTAAGAAAGATATCGGCGCCGTCCAAGGCGAAATCACCGCCGTCGAAAACCTCGGCCGAAAAGACTTCGCTCGCGTGACCGACGCCAAACTCACCGGCGCCTCCTACGTGCAGATGAACTTCTCTGCCCCCGCCCAAGGCCCGGCGCAGCTCAGAGAGCGCCTTCGCCTGAACAACAGCGTTTATCGCACGTTCGTTCAGTCTGCCTAAGGTGTAGAAATCGCTTTATTGATTTTCCCAGGCCCGGTTCGCCGGGCCTTTTTTGTGCTCTTTTGCCGCGCCAAAAGGGATCGCGACGATGAGAGAAATAGAAAGCTTGTGATTAAAAAACTGACTTTGGTAATATCTTAAAGCCAAGGCTGCTTACCCGAGACTCGACGGCTCGCTCGCGTCAGGGGCGTTTTTTTCTTGTGGCGTCATTTAGGCCGGGTCCAAAGTCGGCCCACTCTTTACCATGGCTTACCTCAATAAGGTCTTTCTCATCGGCAACCTGACACGCGATCCAGAACTCCGGGTCACGCCGAAGGGTACGGCCATCTGCCAGTTCTCCTTGGCCGTGAATCGCCAATTCAAAGATGAGTCCGGCCAGACCCGTGATGAGACCGCCTTCATCGACATCGAAGCCTGGGGAAAACAGGGTGAGCTCGTTTCGAAGTATTTGACCAAGGGGAGCCCCGCGATGGTCGAGGGCCGCCTTAAGCTCGATCAATGGGAAGACAAAACGAGCGGTCAAAAACGCAGTAAACTGAAAGTCGTTTTGGAAAATGTGCAGTTCCTCTCCAGTCGCGGGGGCGCGGGCGGTGGTGCTCCGGGCGGCGCGGAGGAAGGGATCGATCAGACGGCGCCGATGGAGCGCAGCGTTCCGCCTCCGCGGGGAGGTGGCTCGCGCAACACCACGCCTCCCGCTCCGCAGGAAAATATCGACGAAGACGTGCCGTTCTAAATCCGCGGCCTGAACGAGAGAGAGGACGAGGCTGTTGGTGGAGATGGACGGGTTCGCTCTGCGTAGTGGCAACGGCACTACCGGTGACGTTGCGTGTTCCAAATTCGCCTTCAGCTGAGTCGCTCGGTCGTTGTAGCCGGGGGCGCCGACCCCGGTGTATGGAATTCCTAATACGTCGATCCCCGGGGTCGGCGCCCCCCGGCTACAACGGAACAGATTGAAAGAGCCTTCGTCTCTCCAGCCCATGAGGCTCAATTGAAGGCAAATTGGAATTAGCCGCCTTCGTTCCGGACTGGATTGGTCAACGTCCCGAGGCCCTCGATCTCGATGCTCACCGTGTCTCCCGGACGCATGTTCCAAATTCGCCTTCAGCTGAGTCGCTGTTCCGTTGTAGTCGGCGGCGCCGACCCCGGTGTATGGAATTCCCAATACGTCGATCCCCGGGGTCAGCGCCCCCGGCTACAACGGAACAGATTGAAAGAGCCTTCGTCTCTCCAGCCCATGAGGCTCAATTGAAAGCAAATTGGAATTAGCCGCCTTCGTTCCGAACCGGATTGGTCAACGTCCCGAGGCCCTCGATCTCGATGCTCACCGTGTCTCCCGGACGCATATTCCAAATTCGCCTCCAGCTGAGTCGCTCGGCCGTTGTAGCCGGGGGCGCCGACCCCGGTGTATGGAATTCCCAATACGTCGATCCCCGGGGTCAGCGCCCCCGGCTACAACGGAACAGATTGAATGAGCCTTCATCTCTCCAGCCCATGAGGCTCAATTGAAGGCAAATTGGAATTAGCCGCCCTCGTTCCGGACCGGATTGGTCAGCGTGCCGATGCCCTCGATCTCCACGCTCACGATATCTCCGGGCCGCAGCCAGCGGGGCGGTTTTGCGGCCATGCCGACGCCGTGAGGGGTGCCGGTGAGAATGACTGTGCCGGCGGGCAGGGTGGTGCTGCCGCTCAGGTACTCGATCAAGGCCGGAACATCGAAGATCATATCCCGGGTGGTCCAGTCTTGGACCCGGTCATCGTTCAGAATCGTCGCAATTTTCAGTGCATTGGGATCGGCGATCTCGTCGCGGGTCACGAGCCGCGGTCCCATGGGCGCAAACGTATCGAAAAACTTCCCACGGCACCATTGTCCTCCGCCGAGTTTGATTTGGTGGTCGCGGGCCGAGACGTCGTTGGCGCAGGTGTATCCAAGAACGTACTCCAAGGCCCGTTCACGACTGACGTTCTTGCACGACCTGCCGATCACGACCGCGAGTTCGCATTCATAATCCACCTCGTCGCTCCGCAGGTGAGTGGGAAGGAGAATCGGGTCCCCCGGATTTTGCAGTGTGTTGATCCCTTTGATGAAGAGGATAGGGCGTTCCGGAATACGCGCCTTCGTCTCCTCGGCATGACGGCGGTAATTTAAGCCGATGCAAAGGATTTGGGTGGGTTTGATCGGCGCGAGCCGTTTCACGATCTCCGCTGTCTCGGCGGTGACGGTGAATTCGCCGAAGAGGTCGCCGGTGATCCGCCGGGCCGAGCCGTCGGCTTGTTCAGCCGCATGGTGTTCCCGTCCCGCTGTATCCAAATAGCGGATGATTTTCATGATCCTTTAAAGCCCTTCTTGCTCAAAACAACGAGCCCTTGTCTTCCGCACCGAGCATCGCTTTTCGGACCAGAGGAATCGGAGGACCACCGTAGCTGAGGAATTTGTCGTGAAATTCTTTCCATGCGGCACGCCCGCCGTGCGTGGCCGTCCAATCCTCACGGAGTTTCCGGATCATCAACTTGCCCATGGTGTAATTAATATAGGCCGGATCAAAGGTGCCGCGGCGGGCCTGTTGCTCTGCGGTCGCTTCATCTTGGAACCCCTGTTCACGAAACAGTTTGGTCGATTCGTCGATCGTCATTCCCTTGGTGTGAAGTCCAATCGCGGAAATAAAACGTATGTTGCGCAACAACGCCTCCTGCAGCTGGCCAATGTGAATCTCGGGCGATTGATCGCCAAAGCCAGCTTCCCACATCAACTCCTCGGAGTAATGAGCCCAGCCCTCGGCAAAAGCATAGCCGACAAAGTCCCGCCCGATTTCTGAAGTCACTCGATTGGCGTGGAGAAACTGCTGAAAATGCCCGGGCCAAACTTCATGGGCCGAGGTAAAGAGCAGGCTGGCGATTCCCGGCACATAGTCTTCCTGCTTTTGTTTCGGCCACGCCGAGTCAGGCGGAGCGACGTAATAGACGGACGGCAGTCCTTTTTCGTAAGGTCCAGGAATCGCAATGTAAGCGAAATTCCATCGCTTGTAAGCCGGTGCCTCTGCGACCAAGGCTTTCTCGGTTCCGGGAATGGTCATGAGGTCCTTGTCCGTGACAAACTGCCGAAGCTCCTCCAGCTGTTTCGTCGCATATTCGACCACCGTGCCATTCGGTTTGTGGGCATAGGCCAGCGCCATCGCTTCCTGGACGGTTTTCCCTGGAGCATAGGCGGCACAGGCTTCCTTCAACGCGGCGAGGTTCCGCTCCAGATCCTTGCGTCCGATCTCTTCCAAAGCGGCGAGAGGGGTATCCACTGCCTCGGTTTCGCGTAGCATCGCGCGAAACTTGTCTTTACCGAGAGCGAAGTCCGCGGTGGCGGATTTCTCTTTCTCTCCCAGCCAACTGTCGAAAGCCCGGACGGCTTTGATCGCGGCCGCGTTCGCTTCCTGGAAATCGCTTTGTAGGGCTTTATCGGTGACAGAAGCGAAGACGGCGGGCACGTCTTTCTCATAAAAATCCGCCAAGCCTCCAATGGACACTCGTCCAATCTCCACCAGCGGCTTGGCCAACGTGCCGTTCAAATTCACCCGGATCTGGTCGAGCGCCGCGGGAACGGCTCGGGCATAGCGAGTGTAAGCCTGCAGACGGACGGGCAGCGAAGCGTAGGGGCGACTCACATACACGTCCGGGTCGAGTGCGTCCGCGTAGTAGAACGGACTCTTGTGCGGCGCGTCCGCCGTGGCCAACCAGAAGAGTTGAGCGGAAATCTGGGCCACGAGGTAGTCCCGCTCGAAACGCTGCGCCTCATCGAGTGTGTCCGCGTTGAAAGCCAGAGCGGCGGCGCGCTGGGTTTTCAATTGAGCGATTTCGTGGATCAGCCCTTCGGGACTCCAGTTGGGCAGGCGGCCGTCGAATTCATGCCGACCCGCTTGAACCGCCGCTTCGGGGTGAGTCGCAAAGTAGGTGTTGAGGAAATCGGTCACGAAACCGTTCCACGTCGGTCCTTTTTCGGCGGCGGGTCCGGCCGCGAAACCAAGGGACCCGGCGAAGATCAGAACTCCGACGAGGAGCCCGCGCATCCGCGGTAGTGGGGAAATGGTTACACGCATGGAGGTGCCGCAAGCGTGTCGCGCTTTACCGCCGATTCAAGGGCAGAGGTAGGCGAGCGGCGGTGATGCGTGCTGGCGCTGGCTAACGACCGACTTCCCATTCCTCCGATTTTGGGCGGATGCGATACACGCTGGGTAGATTGGTCCGGGCTTCGCCATCACGCAGGCCGTAGCCCACCAGCCACTCCGAGCCAGGGTAGATGAATCCCGCGGCGGTGGGCGTGTGGACAGAGTCCTTCCGCACGCGTTGGACCAAGGTGATGCTTCGGACGGAGCGTGCTCCCGCTTGACTGGCCTGGGCCCAAGCAACCGCGAGAGTGCGTCCGCTGTCACAAATATTGTCGACCAACAGAACGTCGCGACCGTCCAATTTGGTTCCGTGCCAGTCGAGTCGGAGGGTCTCTTCGCAGGCGCCGTTCATCCCCTTGGCGTAACTCCAGGCCCGGCAGAAAGCGGGTTCGACCGAGGTGGCTAGGCGCTGCAGCAAGTCGGAAAAAAAGAAGACTCCGCCGCGCAGAATACAGACGGCCAACAACGGGCTGCCGGAGTTTTGATACGCTTCCGCGGCCCAGCTATCGACCGTGGCCGCGAGGACGTCCAGGCGTTCGTCGATCGCGGGACGGGGATAAAGCTCGTCCAAATGAGGAGGAAGGGAACGTCTCATAAAAGATCTTACCGCAGGTTTCGGGCCGGTCTGACGGGCTGGCGTGAGGGCTGCTCATTCGCTCAAGTGGATACTCCCAGCTCCTCGGTCTCCAGCGCAGCAACCTCGTCCCTTCTCTATGGCCTGGAGGACCGTTTGCCCTTTGGTACCGCGCTCTTGGTCAGTCTTCAACAGGTGAGCGCCATGATTGTCGGCACGATCACGCCGCCGCTTATCGTGGCTGGCGTGCTGGGTCTGTCGCCGTCCGACACCGCTTATACGGTGAGCATGGCGTTCCTGGCCTCCGCCTTGGGCACGCTGCTGCAGACCCTGCGTCCGGGGCCGATCGGCTCGGGATTGCTCAGTGTGACCGGCACGAGTTTTTCGTTTCTTCAACCGCTGATCGCGGCGGGCAAGATTGGGGGTCTGCCCTTGATGTTGGGCATGGCGGTATCGACCGCGCCCCTACAACTCCTGCTCGCTCCGCTTTTGCCCAGACTCCGTCATGTCTTCACTCCGCTCGTTTCCGGCGTGGTGGTTTTGCTCATTGGCCTGTCCCTCATTCCCTCCGCGATGATTGGTATTGGCGCGCCGGTTACACCCGGTGCGCCGATTTGGTCGGGGGCTTTGGTCGCGGTCGGCGTGCTCGGGATCTTGGTCGCGGCTCAAGCGATCGGAAAACCCTGGGCCCGCCTGGGCGGAGTGATCTTCGGCGTTCTTTTCGGCTATGGGCTCTGCGCCGCGTTCGGTTGGCTGAACGCTCCGCCGCCCAGCGAGGCGGGTGGGTGGGTGTGGCCGCGTCTGAATCCCCACGGCCTCGCCTTTCGCTGGGAACTCGCCCTGCCGTTTCTCTTTATTTATTTTGTGTCGCTGCTGGAGGCGATGGGGGACATGACGGCCACCTCTCAACTTTCCGGGCTGCCCACGGAAGGCCCGCAGCATTGGGCTCGGTTGCGCGGAGGAATCTTGGCCGACGGGCTGACCAGCTTGATCTCCGGATTGTGCGGCGCATTTCCGAGCACAACTTACGCGCAGAACAACGGCGTGATCCAAATCACCGGCGTGGCCAGTCGACGGATCGGCCCGATCATGGCTGCGATTTTGGCGCTGCTCGGCGTAGTGCCTGCGGTAGGACGCTGGGTTACGGTGATGCCTCCACCCGTGCTAGGCGCGCTTGCGTTGTTACTCTTTGGCTTGGTGGCGGTCTCGGGCCTCCGCTTGATCGCGACCCCTGGGATCGGCCATCGCGAAGCGGTGATCGTCGCGGTGTCGCTTGGTGTCGGATTGGCTCTGCCCACCGCAACGGACTGGCTGGCGAAATTGCCTTTCGCCCTGCGCGCAGTCTTAGAATCGGGGATCGCGACGGGTGGAATGACGGCGCTCGGGCTGAATTTGATTCTGCGGAAAACCCTGCCGGCCGAATCGGTGGCGGCTGCGCCGCAGTGACGGTGATGTAATGACCAGTGACCAGTGACCAATGCCGAGCGGAAAAAAGACTGCTGTGAAGGTGGTGGGACTTTTTTTAGTCGGCTGCGTTGGAGCTCTTAAACGGGTCGAAATGACCGCTGAGTCGAACTCGCGCCCCGGGACGGGTCGCGCCACCCCGGCCGCGCATACCCTCTTCGCATCCCGGTTTGTACCTTCGCGTTCTTCGTATCCTTCGCGAGACAACCGCCGGATTCCGCGGCTCGGCATTAGTCATTGTCCACTGGTCACTGGTCGTTGAACTATAACCAGTGACCAATGCCGAGCGGTGAAAAAAAGACTGCTGTGAAGGTGGTGGGACTGTTTTTTTAGTCGGCTGCGTTGGAGCTCTTAAACGGGTCGAAATGACCGCTGAGTCGAACTCGCGCCCCGGGACGGGTCGCGCCACCCCGGCCGCGCATACCCTCTTTGCATCCCGGTTTGTACCTTCGCGTTCTTCATATCCTTCGCGAGACAACCTCCGGATTCCGCGGCTCGGCATTAGTCATTGTCCACTGGTCACTGCGGCGCCGCCGCCGCAGCCGCCGCAGTCGGCAGGGTTTTTTCATAGTCAGCCCAGCCGGCCACCAATGTATCCACGACCTTGTTACCCACGGTAAAGGCGGCTTCGAGGGACGGGAGATAACCGCTGTAGAGGCCGCGGTGCTCTCCCCGCAGGCTCTCCTCCGCGGTGCCGCCGGGCCACTGCATGTCATAGTTGCTGGCCGTCCGGAGCACGAGAGCGCGTTGCACGTCGGCGCGGCCGGCCCGGGTCAGCTGCGTGAGCGCGTGGAGGGTGCCGGTGTCCTCCATGGCCGTGGTCACATAGTTGCCGGCATTATCGGTGTAATACCTGACCCAGGCGTTGGCCCACGCGTTCAGCTTGGCGCCGTGCCAAAAGGTGCTGGAGGCCAAGTTGTCTCCCTTCAATACAAACGGGGGCCGCTGTCCCTCGGGGAAGCCGGTGAAGGCGGCGCGGCGTTCTTTCATCTGATCATTGTCTGCGAGTGGAATGGCTTTCGTGAGTTGGAAGGCCCATTCGACCAACCCAGGGTTGAGGTGGAACACCAGGATATCGCTGGCCCGGTCCGCAGGTCGGGGTTTTTCGTAAGGTCGGGTGCGTTGCAGGGGGATATATCCGGTGGGCCAATCGGCGGGCGCTTCGCGCGGATCGATCTCGTGGGCCAAATCTCCGTCGACCACGTAATTCGCCCACACCGCCGATCCCAGAGAGCCGTCGGCCGGATCAATGCCCGCAATTCCGGCAACGAGCCAATAACTCTCCCGCAAATCGAATCGCGGGTCCAGCCCCAGCGCCATGATTGAAGTGGCGGCACGGGTGTTGCCCACTCCGGTGACGATGCCGATGACCGAACCGTCCGCGCTGACGCGCACATCGTGGTACGCTGCCGGCAGCGGCACGACGCGGTCGAGGTGACGCCGCTCGACCCAGAATTGGAATTCACCCGGCGTGTCACCCGTGTCCTTGCCCGCTTCGAACATCGTCACCACGACCACCTTGGGCCGGATGATTTCAGGATCGGCCGCGCGGGTGAGGCCGAGCGGGACGATAAGGAGCAAAAGAGAGAGGACGGCGCGTGTCCTTAGTTTTCGCATACACTCCAACAGCAGCAGGCATACCGGTTGAGCCTAAGCGTTGGATTCGAGGCGCTTTTTTACCTGCCCAGAAAGGCGTAGCAAAACGCGGCGACGGAGATTGAAAGGTGAGGCGAGGCGTCTGGGGCGAGCCGATTGGTGAGAGGATATCCTGTGCGGTTCACTGGGGACCATTTGCTCTTGGAGCACTGGCACTGCCTTTGCTGGAGGAAGAGCAATGGCTTCTTCCTTCTTTGTCTCGAAACGCGGTTGGCTCCGCGCGGCGTTTGTCCTCTCGCTCTTCTTTGCGGCCCTGCGCCTCACCGCAGCGGAGCGGTTGCTGGCGATCTGCGGCGCGTATCCACCGGAGATGGACGCACTGCGTCAGGAGTTCGGAGTGAGTGAAGCCAACGGTTTCCAACGCTCGGTGATCAAGGGCGTGGAATTTTGGCGCGGTCGCTATGCGGGCAAAGACGTGATCATTTTCCGGACCGGCGTGAGTCTGGTCAACGCAGCTTACCAACTTCAGCTCGCGCTGGACCACTTTCCCATCTCCCACGTCTTTTTCGCCGGCGTGGCGGGCGGCATCGACCCGTCGCTGCACGTGGGCGACGTGGTCATACCCGAGCACTGGGCTTATCACAGCGAGGCAGCTTACCTGAACGAGGACGGGAAGGGTGGGTACGTGAAACCGAGCTATTTGACCACGCGTTATCCGAACTTCGGGATGATCTTTCCCGACGACGTGCACGTCGTGCGCGAGGGCCAGGAGCAACCGGTCGAAACCTCGCTCTTCGCCGCCGACGAGGCCTTGCTGACCACCGCTCGGGGCGCGGTGGGGAAAGTGCCGGCGATGAAAAAGGCCGGACGAGAAATCACCGTGAGTGTGGGTGGCACAGGCGTGTCCGGCACGGTTTTCCTGGACAACGCGAAGTACCGCGAGTGGGTCTTCTCGACCTGGAAGGCGCGCTGTCTCGACATGGAATCCACCGCCCTGGCCCAGGTCGCCTACGCCAACGGAAAACCGTTTCTGATCGTGCGCGGTTTGAGCGACTTGGCCGGCGGACAGCCCGGACCGAATCCGATCGAGGCGAACGAGGCCCGTGTATCCGAAATCGCAGCACGGGTCCTCCGCGTGCTGATTGAAGAGCTGTGAAGCGCTGACCGAATTGCGCGAATGGGTCGCGCACGTCGAAGTAACCCGGCTCATGCTGCGCGGGAACACGCCTCGTGGCATATGGGTTGCTCTTGTGTGGACACATGAAACGAGTTCTAAAACAAGCGATCACCCTCTCTGCTTTCGTCGGCTTTGCCGCCTTCGGATTTTCCGAAACAGCGGCGGACAAGACCGGAGACGCGTCCGGGAGCGACACGGTCGAAATGGAAAAATTCCAGGTCGAAGGCGTGCCGGTGGAGAAACAGATGCTGCCGACCTCGCGCCCTTTCCAGTCCGTTTTCGGCACGAACGACAACATCGTCGATGTGCCGCGCAACGTAACCATTATTTCGCGACAGCAGCTGAACGACATTAGCATCTCCGACGTGCGCGATTTCTCGAAACTGACGTCCAGTTCGTACACCACGACGAACTTCGGCGCGCCGGCCAATCCGAGTATCCGCGGGCAAAGCGCCGATATGTTCATCAACGGCGTGCGTTCGAGTATCACGAGCAACGGCAACGGGATCCCGCTCGACTTCAACGCGGTCGAGTCGGTCAACATCGTCAAAGGCCCGGCCACCGCGGTGCAGGGCACCTCGATGTACGTCGGTGGCTTCGTCGATCTAGTCACGAAGCGCCCGTTCTTCGATATGTTCAAAGGTTCGGTCAGCTACACCTACGGATCCTACAATGTGAACCGCTGGACGCTCGATGTCGGAGGCCCGCTTTCGAAAACCGTCGCTTACCGGATCAGCTACTCGGGGGAGGACAGCGATGGGTATTGGTACGATTGGTTCAAGAAAACCCAGTCTCTTTATGGAGCGGTTACTTGGAGATCCAGTGATCGCTATGAACTCTTCGTCAATTCGACGTTGTACTATGGTGAATACACGGAGAACTGGGGGATCAACCGCGTGACGCAGGATTTGATCGACCACTTAACTTACACCACCGGCATCAATATCAATAATGGCGCCACCGCCGTTCCTTCTGATCCACAGAACTCGGTGAATGTGAAGGGCGGCGACAACACCATGGCCTGGGGCCCGACGGTCAAGTTGGACCGGCGGCTTCGGTTGCTGAAGCCGGGAAACAACTCGATTGCCCGCACCTTTAATCTTCAGGCCATTCAAACCCTTAAGCTCACGCCGGATACCACGGTAAAGAACACAACTTATGCCAGCTACACGAAGCGCGACACGCTGAGCACCTACTATTACTCGGAGATCATCGATCCGTCTTTTTTTGCGGAGAACCGCACCGAGTTGATTTTCGAGCTGAGCAAAGCCTCGATCAATGCCGGCCTGGATCTGCGGTATCAGCGCACCAAGGCCTACGACGACTATTTCTACGAGCCGGTCAATGTTTGGGACCTGACCAAGAGCCACGCCTACATCGATGTCTATAACTCCACCGATTTCCAGTCGGGCGGAAAAGGGTTTCCCGTGCCGGGCTGGCCGAATCGCTATGCTGAACCTGGTATTTTTAACGGGGATACGAACGACAGCTGGGGCGTGACCACCGGACCGTTCATTCAGTCCACCTGGAAATTTAATGACCAATTCTCCCTGGTCGCGGGAGGCCGCTATGACTTTCTCCATGCCCATGTGCGGGAGCCGTTGTTTCCGACCCACCCCGAAGCTACGATCGACACGGCCACGCCCAATGTGAACGGCAGTTTGGTTTACAAGCCCACTCCTGTCTCCAGCGTGTATTTTACTTACAACTACAGTCAGAACACGTCGGGTTCAGTGGGCAATGGCGGCGGGATTACGGGCTGGAATGGACCGGGGACGGCGCTCGACAAAGAGAACTTCAAGCAACCCAGCGAACTCTATGAGGTGGGGTCGAAGTACTCGTTGATGGGCAATCGCCTTTTCCTCAACGTCGCTCTTTTCGATCAAAAGCGCACGGCCAAGAGCACGAGCAGCACCACGATCAGCGAGTTCCGCTACAAGGGTTTCGAGGCGGAGATGAATCTCCAGCCAAACAAGGCTCTTTTCGCTACGCTTTCGTATTCCTACATCGACGCGAAGCAGACGCCTCCTTTCCAATCGGACGGTGGCACGCCGCTCCTCCCCACCCAAGGGATCGATTATTCCGGTGAGCGTCGTGTATCCGGATTACCACAACACCTGATCAATGGGCTGATTTCCTACACCTTCAGCAACGGGCTGGGCCTTTCAGCCAACACCCTGATCACGAGCAAAATCAATAACAACTTCGCCGGAACTCTGGTCATTCCTGCTCAGTACTCGATCGACGCGAGCGCTTTTTATTCTCTCAAAACCTGGGACCTTCGACTCACGGTCTTGAATGTGACCAACGAGAAAAACTGGGCGCCACCCAATGCGGTCTACGGCAACGGATCCATCTTCGCCCTGCCCGGGACGGAAGTGCAGTTCACCGTGAAGTATAAGTTCTGAAGCCGGCCTTGTGTTCCTGCGGCACTGAAGTCGTAACGCCACGACGTAGCGGAAGCGCTCCCGCTTCCGTATCCAAGAGCAAACTACCGCGTACCTAAAATAAACGACCCCGCAAGCGAGAAAGCCAAGACGCAAAATCTAGTGGGCGGAATCGGTTTATTGGAGGGCCCGGCTCCGTCCGGGCTTTTGCGTCCAAGCGGCCCGGACGGAGCCGGGCCCTCCAGCGGATCAGGTTTGCCGCGCCTAGTTCGTTTGGAAACCGCGGCGTGGCGATGTTTTGACTATTCGCCATCCACCAAACCTCACCACCCGTGGCTGCGTTTGATTCTCAGCGGTTCGTAGAGATCGGTCGGCAGCTCTGAGAGAAAACGACTCGGAGTGAGCAGCATTCCGCCCGGGCCGGCTTTTGTCGCGACGCGGGGATAGCAGAGATAGAGTTCATTCTTGGCTCGGGTCACCGCGACGTAGAACAACCGGCGTTCCTCTTCGACGTCGCCGGCTTCGATCGAGCGCCGACCGGGGAACATGCCGTCGGCCAGGCCGATGAGGAAGACCACGTCGTATTCAAGTCCCTTGGACTGATGAACGGTCGTGAGCTTGAGTGCCTCCGCCTCCGTGTCCACGTGGCGATCGCTGGTCTCTCCGTTCAATAAAACGATTTGAGCGAGCAGGTCCTGCATCGACTCAAAACGGGCGGCAAAGCCGACGAGCGCCTTCAACTCTTCCAAGCGCTCCACGTAGTCGGCAAACGCGCCTTTCAGGTAATCGCCGTACCAACCGTCGATCGCCACTTCCACGGCATCGCTCGGTTTGGCTTCGCGCATCGCCTCGGCGACTTGACGCAGGGAGAGGCAGAACTGATCCCACTCGGGCTTGGCGTCTTTCGCGACCTTCGATTTCACGTCGTCGGTGGCGAGCGCGTCGATGAAGTCGCGCTGCATCATCCTCGCGTGCTCCGCTGCGGCCGTGTGGATCTTGAGCGCGCCTTTTTCGCCCACCTTGGGCAGGAGGATGGCGATGCGCAGCCAGGCTTGTTCGTCGGCTGGATTGTAGACGAAGCGGAGCAAGGCAATGAGGTCGCGGATGTGCTGGCGCTCGAAAAATTTCACTCCGCTTGTAATGTGATAGGGGATACCGGAGCGCGAGAGGGCGAGCTGGATCTCCATCGCGAGAAAGTGGGAGCGGTAGAGAATCGCGATCTCGTTGAGCGATACGCCTTCGTCTTCAATCAACGAGCGAACCCGTTTGATGATGAATTCGGCCTGCTCGCGGTCGTCCATCGCTTGCACGACAAAGGGTTTCTGCGAGTGGGCGCGAGAAGCCCGCAGCTCTTTGTCGAAGTGGCGACCCTTGGGCTGGGCGAGCAGCACGCCATTGGCCAAATTCAGGATTTCCGGCGTCGAGCGATAGTTTGTCTCGATCCGGTGGATGGTCGTTCCCGGGTGGCGATCGGGAAAGGTCATGATGTTTTCGAAGTCCGCTCCGCGCCAGGAGTAGATGCACTGCGCGTCGTCGCCGACGGCCATGATCCGATGGTGAGCCGCGATCGCGTCGACGATCCCGGCCTGGAGCGTATTGGTGTCCTGGTATTCATCGACCAATACATGGCGGAAGCGATCGGCGAAGTAGGCCGCGACATCTGGCACCTTGGTCAACAAGGTGTGCCAGTGCTCGAGCAAATCGTCGTAGTCGACCACGTTTTGCTCCCGCTTCTTTTTCGCGTAGGCCGCGGCGAAAGTGGGGAAAACGTGTTTGATTTCTTGATACTGCGGAAACTGTTTCTCGACCGTTTCGGCAAAGGTGCGCTGGGTGTTGCGAGCGAGAGAAATGACGTTGAAGAGCGGACCGGGCCGGGGGTTGGTCTTATCCTTGAAGAACAACTTGTCTTCGATTTCCACCACCTGCTTGAGAAGATTTTCCGATTCGTCTCCGTCGAGGATGGTGAAGTTGCGCGGCAGCTGAATCGCATCGCCGTAGATGCGGAGCGCTCGATTGCCGAGCGAGTGGAAGGTGCCGCCCCAGAAGCGCGCCGGCTCGACCCCGGTGAGGTCTTGGACGCGATGGAGCATTTCCTTCGCCGCTTTGTTGGTGAAAGTGAGGAGCAGGATTTCGCCCGGCTTCACGCCCTGCGAAAGAAGGTAGGCGACGCGATAGGTGAGCGTCCGCGTTTTGCCCGAGCCCGCGCCGGCCAGCACGAGCAAGGGACCCGGCTCGGCCGTGACGGCAGCATATTGTTCGTCGTTCAACTGCGCGCGAAAATCGATCGGCGGGATGGAGGACGTGAACTGAGACCGGTCGTTGAGAACAAAATCCATTGCTGAGCCAAGAGGCTAAAATCCTCCCGCAAGGGCAACGCTGAATGGCAGAGGGGAAGTTGGAATTTGGAAGTTAGAAGCGGAGAGATAATTCAAAAATCACCCCCGTTCGCGAGCGAGGGGTGGGATTTAACCCATCGCGCCCGTTCCCAGTTTTCATTTTTCGTCGGCGGTCCGGTCCGCACTAATTTCTCGCGCGCGTCGCTTGGGCTTGTTTGCGTGCGCATAATGAAACTTTTTTCGCTGAGCGTGCTGGCCATGGCTTTCATCACGAGCGCCTTTGCCGAGCCGCCGGATGTTTCTTCGGATATCACGCGCACTCCGATCGGCGAGACCATCATTCACCTTTCGTTTGTGACCGTCGCTTCCCCCGAAAAACTTTGGAAGGCGATCACGGTGCCGGACGAATTGGTCAAGTGGGTCGCACCCGCGGTCAAGGTGGAGCTCAAGGTTGGCGGTATCTACGAGTATTATTACAACCCGAAAAAGATGGAGGGGAGACGCGGCATGGAGGGGACGCGAGTGATCAGCTACATCCCCGGCAAAATGCTTTCGCACAGCGGGACGGCGCCCGGCAGCTGGGTCGTCTGGTCGATCGAACCCGCGGGCGACCAGCAGGTGCTGCATTATTATTCCGTCGGCACCACGCCGGATTGGAGCGACCTGGCCTCGGCCCGATTAACGGGTTTGACCGAGATGATGGAAAAGCTCGCGAAGTACGTGCAACCCTAGCGGGGAAAAACGCCAAAGGTCCAAACGCCAAAAATCAAAGCGTCGCCCGCATGGCTTGATGTAGGCGGGGTGCCTCACCCCGCGACGGCGAAGCCGCCTCCGATCGTCGACGTATAAGCGGGGTGAGGGCACCCCGCCTACATCGATATATGATATAAATTAATAAACGCTGTCTCTTAACTGAGTGCCATTCCTCTCAAATCCCAAAAGGGTCTGCGCGAAGCGCGTCGGCTTTTGGAGTTTGGGATTTGGGGTTTGCGTTTTTGTAGTCCTTACAGCAATACGAGGTCGTTGCGATGGATCACCTCAAGCCGTTTGCGCGAGGGGAAAAGGGGGCGGAGATCGTCGCTGGTTTTACCGGCGACGGATTTGATTTCCTCGCTGCTGAAGGCGGTTTTGCCGCGGGCGAAGGGGCGGGCTTCACCGTCGCCGTCGAAGGCGATGTTGACGATTTCGCCAGGGGCGAATTCGCCCCGAGATCCGGTCACGCCGATCGCGAGCAGGCTTCGACCTTGTTCGCGGAGGACGGGTACGGCGCGGGCGTTGACGAAGATCGTGCCGGTCGGACGCTGGAAGTAGGCGAGCCAGTGTTTTTTCGACTCCATCGGCAGTCCGTTCGGGACAAAGAAAGTGCCGGGGCCGCGACCGCTGAAAAGTTTTGGGAGAATCTCCGACTCCGAGCCGCTGGCGATGAAAACGCCGCATCCCGCGCGCGTGGCCAGCTTCGCGGCGGAGATTTTGCTGATCATGCCGCCGGTCGCGGTTTCGCTGGTCGTGCCTCCGGCCATCGCTTCGATTTCCGGCGTGATCTTTTCCACCACCGGCACGATTTCCCCCGTGCCCTTCATGTCGATCAAGCCTGGCGCGGTCGAAAGGATCACGAGGTACTGCGCTTCGACCAGACTGGCGACCATGGCGGAGAGCGTGTCGTTGTCGCCGAACTTGAGCATCGCGTTGATCTCGGCCGCGCTGACCGTGTCGTTCTCGTTGATGATCGGAATCGTCTCGTAATTGATCAGCTGCTGTAGGGTTTCTTGGATACTGAGGTAGCGGCCGCGCACCCGCAGGTCATCATGGGTCAACAAGACCTGAGCCACGGTGATGCCGTGGGGCTTGAAGCCGTTTTGCCAGGTCTGCATCAACAGGCTCTGGCCGACCGCGGCGCAGGCCTGTTTCTTGGAAACTTCTTTGGGCTTTTTCGTGAGCTGGAGTCGCCCCATGCCGAGTCCGACCGCGCCGGAGCTGACCACGATTACCTCGGTGCCGGAGGCTCGCAGGGCCGCGAGCTGAGCGCAGACGCTGGCGATTCGATCGGTATTGAGTTCGCCAATACCAGAGGTGAGGACACCCGTGCCTAACTTGATCACCACGCGCCGAGGACGCGTGGTGGCATGGAGCGAGGAGCTGGAAGCGTGAGCCATGGCAAAAGGACGCCTTTCCAGGAGTGAAGGGAAGGGCGTCGGCGGAGGGCGAGATCGGCCTTAGACCGCGAGCAATTCTTTTTCCTTCTTGGCCAAGTGATCGGCGATTTCCTTGATCATCTTGTCCGTCAAAGTCTGGGCGTCTTTCTCATTTCGCTTCAGGTCATCCTCGGAGATTTTGCCGTCTTTTTCGGCCTTCTTCAAAGCGTCGAGCGCGTCGCGGCGGATATTCCGGATTTGCACACGGCCCTCTTCGGCCATGCGGTTGGCGACCTTGACGAAATCGAGGCGGCGCTCGCGGCTCAGCTCGGGAAGCGGAACGCGGATGACGTTGCCATCGATCGCTGGATTAAGTCCGAGGTTGGCCTGCTGGATCGCTTTCTCGATCGCTTTGGTCAGGCCCTTGTCCCAGGGCTGGATTTGGATGAGACGCGCGTCGGGCGTGGTGATGGCGGCGCAGTCCTTGATCCGCATGTGCGAACCATAGGCGTCGACCATCACGCCCTCCACCATCGTCGGCGAGGCCTTGCCGGTGTGGATCGTGCTGAACTCATGCAGCGTGTGATCGAGGGCCTTTTTCATGCGGGCCTGCATGTCGGTGAGAACGGGATGAGACATGGTGGTGGTGAGGGGTTAGGAGCGTGGTATAAACTTAAGAGTGGACCAGGGTCCCGACTTTTTCGCCCGCGACCGCTTTGCGGATAGCGTGCTTGTCGTTGAGATCGAAGACGAGGATCGGGACGTTGTTGTCCAAGCAGAGGGAAAAAGCGGTGGAGTCCATGACATTCAACCGCTGCTTGAGGGCCTCGATGAAACTGATCTCCTCGTATTTAACCGCGTCGGGAAATTTTTTCGGATCCTTGTCGTAGATGCCGTCGACCTTGGTCGCCTTCATGATGATGTCGGCATGCATCTCGCTCGCCCGTAGCGCGGCGGTTGTATCCGTGGAAAAATACGGATTGCCTGTGCCCGCGGCAAAGATCACCACCCGGCCTTTTTCCAAGTGGCGCATGGCCCGTCGGAGGATGAACGGCTCGGCGATCTGGTTCATCGGGATGGCGCTCTGCACCCGCGTCGTGACATCCATTTTTTCCAGGCAGTCCATCAGAGCGAGGGCGTTGATCACCGTCGCCAGCATGCCCATATAGTCACCCGTGGTGCGGTCCACGCCCCGCTTCTCGCCGGCCAAGCCGCGGAAAATATTTCCGCCGCCGATCACGAGGCAAATTTGGACCCCGAGCTCGTGGATTTCTTTTACCTGCTGACACACGCCTTCGAGAATTCCCCCATCGATCGGGTCGCCGGACTTGCCGCCGCGGAGAACTTCTCCGCTGAGCTTGAGGATAATGCGCTTGTACTTGACCGGTGCCTTGTCGGCCGGGCTGTGATTCATGGAGGTGAACAAAACGGGGCGGGAAAATCAGCGTCAATGCCTGAGAATGTGCCAATGTTGGCCAACTTCACTTGCGCCCGGGAGTTCGAGACGTGTGGTAGCTACCCAAACCAGCAACGTCTGTCCCTCCTTCCTCCTCGCAAAATCGCTATGGCCGCTCCTCCTGCCACCCCGTCTCCCGGTCCGCTCCGTCGTCTTTGGATCCTCGTGCGCGAGACGGCGACGGCTTATTTTAACGATAAGGTCCCCCGATTGGGCGCGGCCCTGGCTTATTATACGACGTTTGCAGTTACGCCCCTGCTCGTGCTGGCGATCAGTTTGGCGGGACTGCTTTTTGAGGAAAACACCGCCCGGCAGCGCATCATCGGAGAAATCCAACGCCTCGCCGGCTCGGACGCCGGTCGGGCGATTGAATCGATCGGCGACTCGGCGGGAGACGCGACCAACCGGATTGCGACCGCGGTCGGCTTGGTCACTCTATTGTTCGGCGGATTTGGAGTCTTTCTTCAATTGCAGGACGCGCTGAACTCGATTTGGCGCGCGCCCGAACAGCCGCCGGAACCCTGGATTCAGACGCTGAAGCGCCGGATATTTTCCTTCGCGACCGTTCTCGGAACCGGTTTCCTGCTCTTGGTTTCGCTCATCCTTAGCGCGATTTTAAACTGGCTGGCGGAGAACGCGGCGCACCGTATGAACTGGCCGCCGTTGTTGATGGAAGGGCTGAACAGCCTCGTTTCCTTTCTCGTCATCGCGTTTCTTTTTGCCGTGATTTTCAAGTTCCTCCCCGACGTTCCGGTCCGGTGGCGCGGCGCCGTCCGCGGAGGAGTGATCACCGCGGTGCTCTTCGACTTGGGAAAAACCGCCCTCGGGGTCTACTTCGCCAAAACCAAGGTGACCACGTCCTACGGGGTGGCCAGTTCGCTGATTTTGTTGCTCCTCTGGAGCTACTACGCCGGCCAAATCGTGTTCATCGGTGCCGAATTCACTCGGATCTACGATCTCACCCGTGGCGGCCGCGACCCCGCGGGCGTGCGCAAGCATACGCCTGGGCCGGTGAAGCTGATCTGAAGAGAGCGGCTCGCCGAGACGGCGTTCACGGTCGGGTGGTCACTCCGCTGACCGCCGAGATTTAACCAACACTCACGTGGCCATTTCGCCGGCCTGTATCGGTCTTTCCCTTACATTTTTTTCTCATCTGCCGAAGGAGGAAAACCGCGGAACAAGACGGGGGAGAAAAAGATTTCTCCGCTACTCGTCCCGGCTGCCGTCGAGATAGGGGCCGCTATTCGGTCCGTGTTGAGCGGCTGAATACAAGTCTCGATCGAGTTCGGCCAGCCGCGAGACGACTTCATCGTCGGTCAGGCGAGGAAAGCGTTCGTACGCCAGTCCGATGGAGAAAAAAGGTTCGGGGACATACGGGCAGATCACGGCGGTCGCGTCCTTGGCCAATTCGCCCGCCGCTTCGGCCGAGGCCACCGGAGTGGCCACGATAATGGAGGCCGGAGACTCCGGACGTAGCGCGGCCACCGCGGCTCTCAGGCTTCGCCCCGAGGCCGAACCGTCATCGACCAAAACCACGACGCGCCCCCGGACATTCAAGGTCGGCCGGCCCTGTCGGTAAAGCCGTTCCGATGCCAGCACGTGGTCGCGCACCGCGGAAACGGCGTCAGCGATTTCTTGGGCTTCTTCTGGGGCGGTTTTGAGAACTTCCTGATCAAGCACGCAGACCCCGCCGGACGCGACGGCGCCGACATGGCGCTTGGTCTCGCCGCCTACCTGGACTTTGCGGACGACAAACACGTCAAAGGGAGACTGGAGCGCCTGGGCGATTTCGGCGCCCACGATCACGCCGCCCCGAGGGATGCCGAGAACCACGAGAGCGTTGTCGCGCGCATAGGGCTCGAGTTCCTTCGCGAGCCAGCGGCCCGCTGAGGCGCGATCGCGATAGGGAACGGTATTGGCGTCGGGCGAAAAAGGAGATTGCACAAGCGTAGTGGGGCAGGGAATACAGGAGGAGAGGAGCCGTCGATCGGACCGGTCACCGGACCGGCGCGGAAGGCGAGGAAACTTCCTTCAAAACCTCGCCGGAGACCTGGGACTCCGCTTCCACCGCGAGATCGCCCAAAGAGACGATCCCGACCAGACGCTGATCGCGATTGAGCACGGGAATACGACGGATTTGATGGCGCTCCATCAGCTGGGCCGCCTCTTCCTCCGACTGGTCCTCATAAATGTAAATGATGCCCAGAGTCATCGCATCTTCCACCGTGGTGGCTTCCGGCTCGCGCCCGCGGGCCACGGCGCGGAGCACCATGTCTCGATCGGTGATGATGCCGGCCAGCTGATCGTGGTCACAGACGGGCAGCACACCGACATTGAGTTCCTGCATCAGCTGAGCCGCTTCGACGAGGGAAGTCTGCGGCGACACGCACTGGACGTTGCTGGTCATGAGTTGGCGAACTTTCATGGGCGGAAGAAGGTTGAAAACGTGATTAGGTATCCGAAATCCTAGGACGAAGGCGGTCGGGAGAGAAAGAGGTGAGCCCACCGCGCTCGGCGCGGTGGGCTGAGTTGGGTGGAAGCGAGGATCCTCAGTTCGGATCGAGTGGGAATACCGTCGGTTTTCCTCCGGCAGGCCAGATCGCCCGACCTCGGATTTCGCTTTCCCGCAAAGGGTATGGCCCGGAAACGGACGCGCGCTAGGCGCGGCGCTGACCGGCGTGAACACCCTCGGCAAATTCTTCGATCATCTTTTCGTTGAAAGCCGGGATGTCGCTCGGCTTCCGGCTGGTCACGAGCCCTTGATCGGTGACGACGGTCTCATCCGACCAAATCGCTCCGGCGTTGATCAGATCGGTCTTGATCGACGGATAAGAGGTCACCTTGCGTCCGCGGACCACGTCCGCTTCGACCAGCATCCAGGGGCCGTGACAAATCGCCGCGACGGGCTTGCCCGCTTCGAAAAATCCTTTCACGAAGGCGACGGCTTCCGGTTGCATGCGCAGTGTATCCGGATTTTTGACACCTCCGGGCAGGAGGAGCGCGTCGTAGTCCTCGGGCCGGGCTTCGTCGAGCGTGAGATCCACTTCGAAGGAGTCGCCGAAATCGTTCGCGTCGCCATCCCAGGCGGTCACTTCGTCCTCTTGTGGCGAGATTACATAGGTGGTCGCACCAGCGTCTTCTAGCGCCTGCTTGGGCTTTTCAAATTCGCTTTGCTCGAATCCATCCGCCACCAGAATTGCCACTTTCTTTCCGCTTAAATCTTGGTTCATAAATGCACCTTTGGGTTTACCCGTGAGTTGTTCGCCCTCTGTCCTGCTTGAACCATGCCGCGGCGCGACCGGTGAGTTAAGTGTCATTAGCGCTGCAGCTTAGCGAAGGCGCCGGCCCTTTTGCCTAGGGAAAATCCCTGGCAATCTGCAATGGGGCGAAAGGCGAGCCTCTGCATTTTGCCGGTGCTCGCGCTCCTGGATTTCAAGGATCGGTGGATTCCACCGCCTGTAATGAAACCTCCACTACAGGGGAACGTATCTCTTCCGCGGCGGGCGAGGAAGCAGCGGAAGTTTCGGACGACCGACCGGTTTCTTCGATCAACCGAGTGGCGGTGGCGATGCGTTTTCCATAGGTTGCGTGGCGCTCATGTTCGGCCAGCGGAAACTCCAAACGCTCGCTCCAGGTTTCGGCGCCGTAGCTTCCCGGCAAATTGAAGCGCAACGGCGTGCCGAGCAGATCGCTGGTCATCAAAACCGCGAGCAAGCAGGGCGTTTCAAAGAGAGCGCGTTGCAGTCCGCTGAGAAGTTCATCGTTCAAACCCGCGGGCGGTTCGCCGTGCCACTGGGCGAGTTTGAGCAAATTGGCCAAATCGATCGCGGCCGTGCCGTTTGGGTCCTTCCGGATTTGTTGCTGGAGGTGGAGGTAGTAGGCGGCGAGCGGCGCATGATCGTGATTGGCGTAGGCGGCCAAGCTGAGCTGCCGATAGCGGCTGGAAGGCTGGAGCGAGCGATCGGGATTTCGTTCCAGTTGAGGGAAGGTCAGGCTGGCGATGGCCAAGTCGTCCAAGGCGCGCCGCATGTAGTCCGGCATGTTGCCCATGATTTCGGCGAAGAGGTACATGTCCTGTGCGGCTTGCCGAATGACGGAAACGATTTCACGGCCCTGCAGGTCGTTGCGCTGGGCGGAGACCGGATCCTCGTCCGGCCCAGGCACGAAGCGCGGCAGTTTACCGCCGGAGCGCAGCTTCGCCTCTTCTTCCGTCAAAGTCGCATACTCCGCGTGCCGCGCGCCTCCGGGCCAAGGAAACATGTAACCGCGAAAGTATCCACGAAGATGATCCAGGCGGCAGATGTGAAAGAATTTTCGCTCCCCCGAAACGCGCGCGCGCAACCAGGCGAAGTCGCTCGTGCGATGATTTTCCCAGCGGTAAGCCGGAAGACCCCAGTTTTGCCCCCAACGTTCTGAGTCCTTGTTGGTGTCGAAATAAACGATCGGCCGGGTGCCCATGTTCCAGTCGAGATCGAACAGCTCCGGATTGGCCCAGACGTCGACGCTGCAACGCGAAACCCCGAAGGACATTTCGCCCATCAGCTGGACGCCCTTGCGATCGGCGTACTCACGCACCGCGCTCCACTGCCTCCAACCGATCCATTGAATATAAGCCAACCCCTCGCGCACGGATTCGAGACGCTCGCGATCGAAGTGACGCGTCAGCCAGGCCTCGGCGCCGCGCGGCGACTGATGCTCGGGTCGCCACTCTGTCCAATTCGAGTTCCCCTCGTATTCCCGGACCAGGAGGCGAAACAAAGTGTATTCAGGCAACCACGACGCCTCGCGCTTCTGGAACTCCGCGAACTCCCGCCCGAGCGGACCATCCGCCGGGTGGATACGGCGAAAGTTGCGGTGGGCCGAGAGGAGAATCTGGAGCTTGAGCGGCTGGACGGAGTTGTGTTTCACGCTGCCGGTCCGAAGCCGGGCCAGCCACGATTCCGGTGCGGCCTCGCGCAGCATGGCGCGGGTCAGGCCGGGAACCTCCTCCTCGCTCAGGGTCAGCAGACCGGGCGAGAGGGCGAGGGAGCTGATCGGGTTGTAGGGACTGTGATCTCCGATCGTCTCGTGAATCGGCAGGGTTTGGAGGACAGAGAAACGGTGAGCCGCGCAAAAATCGATCGCTTCGCGCACCGCCTGGGTGTCGCCGATGCCCAAGTCATCCGGACGGCGCAGGGCGAAAACGGGGGCGAGCAGCCCCGCGTATTTTTTAGAAGGGTCGATCCGGGCCATAAATGAGTCGCCGCTCCCGGCTTGATTGCCGCGAGCGCCAACCCGAGTTTACCCCCTTCCCGCCCGCTCGCCATCGGGAAGAAGACCCGCGCAAGACTCGGGCAAAAAACGGGGACCCGATGAGAGTAGGGAGGAGATCCATCGAGCGAGGGATATGCGCCCAAGCATCGTGTATCATATGAATCTTTATGTTTAAATTTATAAAACCTCTCGCTAGTATCAGTTCACTTCTTTGCGGAGTGGCACTCGTTCCTGCGTTAGCCGACGAACCGGCCGCCCCGTAAATGGCTCAGTTCCTTCCGCGCAATCCAGGCAAGTCTCCCATCCAAGCTCTGGGGCCAACGGACGTCTTAATTCAACCTAGATTTCCCAGAAGATACGGCCAGCAAGTTCACTGGACTCCGCTTTTAAGGCGAAGCAGGTGGAGGTGACCCATTTATTATTAGCGTCAAACAGGGCGCCCGGAAATGAATTTCTCAGTGCAACGAAGGATTTTCGTATGGTTCGAATTGTTGCTCCCAGTCCCGCTCGGGTGCATTTGTAATTTATTTTTGTCTCTCTTATCGTAAGCGTCTGCCGGAGCTTTCGATTACCCACAATTCAGCTGTGAGGAGGCGCCCAGGGCGATGTCGCTGAGGCGGGCGAGTCCGCGCCACATGACGATATTGCCCGGCGGAGCGTCGCCATTGCGATCCAAGTAGCCTCCAAGCCTGTCGATGCGATTTATATAGTAAGCCAGGTCCTTTTCGTTTGGGGGCGACCCGGATCGGGCTTTGACCAATTGATCAAGCAAGTCCATTTCCAGCTGGGTGAGGGCGACTGCGGGGCGGATGTTAGGGTGCGACCGATTGATCATCATTATCCAAAATATGCGCCATGAAATGATACAGCATGTCGCAATCAAATTTACGAGTCGCTCAGCGGTGCGCAGCTGCGACTCTTCAACCTTACACCCGGATTTGAGTATTTTGTGGAAGACTTCGATTTTCCAACGCAAGGCGTACCAATTGAGTTTTTCGACCACTTCTTGCCTGGTTGAGACCTTTAAATTGGTGAGCAACTTCCATTCGATTCGGTCCCGGCCCTTTGGTGATCCGCGTTCGGTCGCGTGAATCACAGTCAATATAAGCGAAGGATAACGTCCTTGCTTGCCAACGGGTGGGTACACACGCATTCGCCGACATTTGAGTTCCAAGACCACGTTGCACACGTCGCCGGCTCTGTCGCGAACCTCAATGCGGTGAACGCCCTTGACGGGTACTTCCTCCATTTGCTCGGCCACCGTGGTGCCGCCGCCTTGCGCCACCCGGTCCACGCAGGTACGGACCAAAAAATTCGTACCCGCCTCGTCGGCCGCGCAGAACAGTTCATAGATATCACTTTCTCGATCGGCTATATGCACGCAGCGAGCGGCATCACCCAGTAGGGCGGTCGATTGCCGCAGGTTCTCCAACCAACGCAGACTCTCCTTCTGCTCGATCGGCACTCGCGTCGCATTGATGATGCCCCTCAGGGCATTGGTCCCTTTGAATTTCTTGCGGGTCCAGAATTTTATTGCCGCTAACCCCAAGGGCAGCCCCGTCTGTGTGATCGCCAGACTCGAGTGCATCGAGATCCCACACAGCGGGTTCTCTTTTCGCCAACGATTGCTTGGCCCGTGTTTGGGTTTATGAAGAAGCCCAATATTATCACGGCGATACGAGAGCTCGGTTGTGTCGTGCAAAACCAAAACAGTCTCGGCCGTCCCCGCAAAACGCTCCCGCGTCGAGCGGAAGTGGCCAAACAGAATGTCGTCTTCATCAACCCGATCATTATCGAAAAAGCGATACGCCGCCTTCGTATTCGCCCAGTCCTGACACGCCCAGGGGATACTTTCTGCCGTCGCTTCAGAGAGCTGCTTTAGAACCATTTTGAAACGTCTCGCCAGTCTCTTGTCTTCAAACTCAGAAGCCAACACTTCTTCGTCGACCCAATGATTGCTAGTGATCGGCGCCGCGGAATGCAAATTCGTTTCCATGGCTATATGGAAATCTATATAGCCGAAGTGTTCATTAGTACCTATACATTAGTAAGTTACTAAACCATGAAAGCTGGCGAATTGTGGGAATCGAAAGCTCGGGCGGACGCGTACCCTGGAAGCAACGGTATGATGACTGCTCAGGTTTTTTCGCTGCAGGGCGCTGGCGAACAGGCTTCGGCGGTTGGAGTGAACAATAAACGACCGCAGCATGGTCATTCTTTCTTCAAATGTTTTATTTACCTGACAAGCATTAAATGTGTTTTTAGACCCTTCGTTTCCCATACACCAACACTGTACCAGCCCTGCACGGCACACATCGCGTTTGGGAAAATAGTTCCTTGCAGAACTGGGGCGCCTATAAGCACAACTCGACGCTCAGGATTACATGGACTTCTGCAAACCGCCTGAATTGAAAGGCGATCCCCGTCAATGCGATCTGTACCGATGATCACCGTTTGATCTTCTGTTTTTATGGGCAGGCGCTCAGCTAGATTGGCCCATACATCGTTGGATCTGGGATTACCAATCAATACTAGATTAAACTCTCGTTTATCATTCTCGGTAACCTCCACATCCAACCGCTCCTTACACCTGCCAAAATAGGTGGATTTCCATGCGTCTTGAAAGGCATCGGCGATTTTGTTTCCGCAGATCAACTCCTCCGTCGATCCGATAGACCCTCGTACAAGGAGAAACTTCTGGCTAAGAGCCGCAGAGAGTGCGTCGCCCGGCTGGGATATCTCTTGCAATGTGGAAGTCCTGTCGGGAAGCGATGTCGCAGACAATTTACTCAAAATAGATTCCCAGGCCCCTAAGTGTTGTGAGATAGTCCGTGGCTGCAATTTCACGAACACTTGTTGTCCAATTGAAGAAGCGGCTTCTGCAAATGCCCTCGACACCGATATATCCCCGTGACCGGGTTCAGAACCATCATTTATAATATAATATGGAGGTAAGTTAATTTTAGTCATAAGGAATAGAGGCTGGCGGCTCCGCAAGTACCTCACATATTCCGGGCGACCAGCAAAGCCATCGTCAAACTCCGCAGGTGGCGCGATCGCAAACATCGGATCCAACAAACCAATTCCAGCAAAGCGAACAGGTGCTCGCTCCGCCGCCAGCGTCGCGAACGCCCCTGTCGAACATGCACCAAATAAGTACAATCTTCTATCATCGACATTAACTATACTACTAACATCATGCATTACTTCATTCAAGTGGACGCTCTCCGACGGCAACGCCTGGGGTGTGTTCCTATACCCGACCCATACAATAGCTAGATGATAACGTTCGGCTAAAGCGCCTAATCGCTCCGCCTCATTATGAGCCGCCATGAATACGCTTTCGATGAAAGGCCTTTTTGCAGACGTCGTAGTTGGAAGCATAAAGGCCACCGGTACAGGTTCCGCGCGATTAGCGACAGATGGTATGTATATTCTGTATGTCTCTAGCAGCCCGTCGATCGACGATATGAAGCCACGAATATGTAAACCTGGCTGCTTGCCGTAATCGTCATTTCGTTCAGCCGCAGTTATTGTATTATCCAGCTCTCTTAATGTATACAGCATACGCCGGTCCCACACGTGCGATGGCTGGAGGGGACGATTGATGGGACGCAGTTGAATCGCGCAGCGCTCAACAAGGGATTGAATGGTTGGGCCATACTGCGGATTTTCATGCAATAGTTTCGCACGACTAACAAGCCGCTCAAAGAAACGTTCACAATCACCAATAAATAACCATTCAAACACTCTTAGATCGTCTGCGCAAAGAACGAATTTGCATAAACCCTCCGAAAGTTCCGGTGGTATTTTGAGCTCCTCCCCCTGCTTGCACGAACACTCTGACACTTTCTCGCCTTGCTGGTTGATGAATTCAGCTTTCAACGCGGTCCCCTGAGGAATTCCTCGAAGTCCCGCAATCAAGGTGTCGCCCGGCCTATAAAAGTTTCTGCGTAATATATAAGCTTCTTCGGTGTCTTGAAGGCGAAACAACTTATGAATGGCTGAATGAACGGAGGGTTCAATATGGCAGGTCAGCCCCCAGTCCCCGCCTCCGCTCCAGACTTTAATTAAGCAAATGTTGATCCCTTTTTTGAGATCTATCTCACAGGTATCATCGTATGCCTCTACAGGGCGCCGTACTTTCTGTAAATAAACAGGTTTATTGTTTACCCAAACTGCAGCTCCGGTATCGGAGCTCCCAAACATTAAACAGCATTTGTCCTCCGCAGGTGAATCAATCGCAAACGCGACATATGCGGCAGCAGCTATGCGAGCGTTTGGCCCATATTGTATACCATAGAAATATCTAAAATCTATGTAAGGCGAGCTTACGCTTTTCCTTACACTCGGCTTTAAATCCGTACTATTTCCCAAGTCATCAAGGCGCTTCATCGAGGCAGCATCGAAGACAGCGCTTTGAGGATCGAAATTAGCTTCGGCCGAGCCGATTTTGCTTAGTAAATCATCTTCAGCGTTATCACCATTCTCTGTAACAATGAAAGGGCCGATTACCTCAACATCACACACGTCGAATCCTACCTTCTCATACTTTGTGACTGGAAGATTGAATCCATATAACTTCTGCAATAGTATAGGTAGAATAATAAACAACCATTTGTTCACGTGTTAATAATTTTATGGCTGCCCCAATTGACTACGTGTGTAGCTGTCGAGTGTTTTACTTGTCTGTAAAAATGTTTGTAGAGCGGCTGCGTCCGATTTACCCCACTTAGAGGCGACCGCTCGGGCAATCACTATTCTCCGGCTGTCACCGGGAGGCCATGTGAGTGAATCGAACATAGCTGCGGCGGTAGTGGCATCTGTCGGGGATGTACTTGCAATTAATAGCGACGAGACTGTTGCATTTCGCTGCGAGTCATCGGCAATCATTTGAGAGTAATTCGCCGCATCGGCTAAACTGTGGCGCGAAGCGCTTATCGCGAGCGTAGCATAAGACGCCGGATCCTTAGGAGCTCCTGGGGTGCTACTCATCCATGCCGCGACCCCATTCAATTGCGTACCGGGAGCGACGTTAGTTAGTAAGACTTGGAGAAGATGTCTTCTTTTCTCGTCGCTTAGTGACGGACTAAGTAAGCTGTCCGCCAATTCTATAGCTCGTTCAGGTGTTTGCGATGAAACCGCTGTACTGAAGATAAAAAGGTCGAGCAATGGCTCACTATCGGGACGAGCTAGGGCCGTTGTATAAGCTTGATCTACGCCTAATTTTAGCGCTTTCGAACGTAGCTGCATTAGCTGCCCATGTATCGCTTGGCCATCCAATTTAGTCATCAACTCAGGGCTTGCTGAAAAGACCGAACTCGCGACTAGCTCGTTTGCGAGCCGAACGACATCCGGCACGGACATGCCTGATTCGGGTTTAAGTAGATATGACCATGCCGAGGGAAAGTCTGTACTTGCCCATCCTTTTAAAACGTTTTCGACAAATTCCTTTTGTTCTGATGACGGTAGTGTCCGTGCGAAGTCCAAAGCTTCTGTTCCGTTTGTACGACCCCAAGCCTGTGCAAGTGGGCCTAGGAGGCCCTTAACGAGCTGCGCCCGCTTCCGTGTTATGTTCACCGCTTCTCTATACGTTACCCCGGTAGGCTCGGGCGGAGGTTCTTCGGTCGCCGGGGTTGCCGTCTTATTAACCACTGGAGCAGGTATAGTCTTAAGCGGACGCTCGGAGACGGGCATCTCCAGTGTTCGGGGTAGTATTTTAGCTAGTCCTAGCCCCGCGCAAAATAACAGCGCCATAGGGAGTAAATATCCAAGCGTGGCGCTTTTCGTTGTGCTCATGATTTTTCTATTAGCTTCAAAAGCGCCTTCCGATCCTCGGGGCGAAGGTTTTGGCTATTTTGAAGGTACCTCGCAGCACTAGCAGAATCTTCAGCAGCCCATTTTCTAACTATAACGTTCAACATCGGCCTCCGCATCTTCCCTCCAATAGTCTCGGCGATCTTAAACTGCTCCAATAGGTTGTCAGGGTACGCAGCTACAGCAACCTGTGCGAGAGCTGAATCCTTTTCTTCGCCTGGAGAAATCCTACTTACCCAGGACATAGCTTTATTAACATCGCTTGAAGCTGTAGCCGTGGCTAGCTGTGAATACGCAGAAGAAGCCAGGCTCGGGTCTTTGATATTATTCACCCATGCTTCTGCGTCATTGAGCTTTCCCTGCTTAATCATTTGTGCGGTGACAGTCTCGATCGACGCTTTCCGTTCGTATCCGGGGTTGGTGTTGTGAAGAGCGAAATCCATCGCCAAATCTAAATCGGTAGAGGCGACCTCCTGCAAAAACGCCGTAACCATCCCTGGTCGGGCTGCTTCTGATTGAGGTACGCTCGCCAGCCAGCGCGCAAATCCTGGCGCGTCCGATTGGCTCCACACCGCAGCTAGCCTACCGGCTACTGATACTTTCACGTCATCCGCTGAGCGCTGCATCACTTTTGTCGCGACCATCTGAAATTGTCCTTGAGATAAGAGATAGTCGGCAAAGGTATAAAAATACGGATGACTTTTTCCATTAATCTGTGAACCGGCCCAATCTAATGCCGGCCCCGGTGCGCTCTCCGCCCAACCCTCCAGCGCACTGAGGACGCACCGCGACATGCCTTTTAACTCGTAGGCTTGCGCCATTTGAATTGCTGCGCTGGGATCGAGGCGCCCCAACGCACGTAAAACCGCGTGTATGAGATCTATGTTTTGTAAATTACCGCCGCTCGCCTTTAATATAGATAGCAGTTCACCAACTTTCCGACTATCGCCATCGCTCGATGCCACATTCAACGATGTTGCAGGCAATTCACGCTGGACTTCTGGCAGTGGTACAAGGGCAGACTCTTGTTTTTCAGCGGGCGGCCTTTTGGGTAACTTTGAATTGTTATCGTATACGCCAATTGCATATCCTCCAATTAACGCTGTTAGCCCGGCAAGTAGCTGGCGATATCTGTGGGCCATATTACTGTAAAATAGATTGTTAATCTTTTTCTTAACCGGTGAATTAACATGCCTTCGAAATAGTTGATCCGTGTTGCGGCAACAAAAATGTTGCCGCAACAAAAATATGAAAAATAAATTATTCGCTGGTAGGGGCATATTTCTCTTCTTGATCACGGCGGCTCTAGCTGTAGCAGGAGAGTATTACGTCGCAAGTAATGGGACGGCCTTCTCCTTTGAGCAAAACACGGACGGGACATGGAATTCTATTCTAGGTACGTGGTCAAAAAGTGACGGCTTTCTTCCCGATTCGAATCAAGGGGGATCCCAAAAAAATTTAACCGCCAAGGAAGTTGCTTCGTTCGAAAATTCCTTAATGAGCGAGGGATACGTATATGAATCCTAAGACGCTCTAACAATACCCCAGTTATTTAAAGCCACTTCGAAGAAGTGGCTTTTTTCTATACTAAAAACCATTAGAGGTAGACAAACGAGCCTGAATCTCCATTTAACGTGTTTCTAGCTGTATATTATTACGAGGGGGCAAAACGCCTTTCATTAATCTGGGAAAACCCTAATCACGCAGCTGCCGTTCTCATTATGTTAATGCCTTTGCTGTGGGCTGGGTGGAGCGCGATTCAGACGCCTTTAAGATATCTTTTTTTGATTGCCGAAGTGGCAATCTCACTTGGCATTTCCCTCACTTACTCGCGAGGAGGGGCAATTGGGTGGGCACTTAGCTTGCTATTCTTCACCGCCGTCTGGGCCTCGGTGAAAATGCTTTGCGAACCTGTTTCCAGAGCCGCGTTTGTTCTCGGACGTGTATTTATATTCGCTGCATGCATGATCACCACTGGGCTATTACGCCGATTTGCTGATTCGCCACACGACGCATCGGTTACCCATCGAATAGAATTGTGGAGAGGGGGCTTTCAACTTATTGACGCCAGTCCACTCTTAGGCTGGGGAAAGGGGAATTCGGGAATAGCGTATGTGCACTGGTTTCAGCCGTTAGGATCTATAGTCTCACCTGGTGGTATGGTTAACTCATATTTACATATAGCAACAGAGTTTGGCGTAATTGCACTCGGAGCATATTTGTTTGTTCAAATAATCCCAGTTCTACTGGGGATACTTCCAGTACGAGGGCGAGGCCCCGATAACCGAACCATCCTTACTATTGCATTAGCCTCGGGTTTAGTTGGTTTCAGTGTGGTAAGTATATTTAGCACACTGTGGCTCCTGCCTTCAGTAATTTGGCTGCCTATAGCGGAATGTCTTGCTATTTTGTGGCTGATGAGAACATCTGACGTAAAGCTTTTCTATTTGGCAGCAACAGCTTCTATGATGGCCGCTATAGTCCTCGTATTTAGCGTTCTGGTGACCGGCCGTTTCCTCCGAGGAGGCGACAGCAAAATAGCACGGTTGAACGCAGGAGCAGTCTACCTTGGCTTTGACGGTCCAGTGCGCGACCGGCCACTATATATTGTCGTTGACCACCAATGTCTGGGCGCCGCTTATGGCAGGGCAATACGTGCTAACGAGACCCTTTTTAGATCAAGGTTTAGTGAAATATTTGTCGTACCGCCGGGCGTACCGTTTCCTGGGAGAGGCGGCCCCGTTGTGATGTTCGGACATCGAGCAAACGAGATGATTTCTTTGAAGACTACAAACTCCGTCGTCATAGTGGCTCCCACGTGCGAACCCGTTATACCCGGTGGAACAAAGCTGTTGATCATCCCAACTTTCGATGCTCTAGGTTGGTCTAATCTGTGGGCAAAAGCTGCGAAGGAGAGGCGTCTAACTATTAAATGCGTCCAGGGCGTAGGTGAGAATTTGAGTGCCGCCTCCCGGGAAGTGTTTCAAGACGCTATTGACGTTCTATGACCGCCCCGTCACTCAGGCTTCTATGGGCCTATATCATGGTCGCCACCTGCCCACATGCACAAGGGGCGAATCCCTCCTGGCCGTTCGGCGTCACTCCCACCTGCACACCGCGAGTGAGTGTCCTACTTGGTGATCTTTCTTCCGACGGCCATTTGCGACCCCTCGTCCTAAGCCATCGACTTATTTTCGATGGTAACCAATACGTAAGCCAGCTGTACATTCCGTTGATTGCGACAAACCTTGTCTATGACGACACTCCCGATACATTCGTGCTTACAGACATTGATGGGGAGGTGGAATCCCTTACAAGTAGACAAGTTATTCGGCTTGGCGCAAACGGCGTTAAAATAAACCGTCGGCCCAATATAACCGTATTGTACCAACATTGTAGACCATCGACGCTGACGATCGGTGAAACGACAGTACGGTATATATGGACCGAGAACGCCGTTTCGATTGTGGAATCCATTTCAGGTCGCTCGTTGGTAGATGGGATTTTCGATGAGCGTGGAAGGGTTACGCACCTGACTCTTCCAAATAGCGGGTTCACTTTTGAATATGCGGTTAACGGTTCGATCGCCACATGTTTTGATTCGAAACGCACGAAGGTCTTTAGCGCCACATACGACCAACAACTACTATCCTCTTTCGAGCACAATAGCGTTCAATTGCGATACGTGTGGGGCCGTACAACAAACGATTACTATTTTAACGATTTAAAGATGCCCGAACCATCTATAATAAATGACGGTTTTTTCTCATATACAAGCAGTTTTAACCACGGCTTTTTGGTCGTTAAATTCCGTTCTCAGGAGAAGGTCAATTCCTTCGGAAAATGGATATTCAATCCAAAAACAGGTAAGATTAATCTACTGCAAACTACGGCAAATTAGGGTGCTTTTTTGGGTTTTACCTCGTTTCGTAAATGTAGATTTTAGAATAAAATCATAATCAGATTGGAGGCGATCTTAGTGTGCACGCCATTTCCCATAAAAACCTCGAACGCATCGAAGCCACCTGGTTGTCTAGTTCCTCGCTTACTGCCTCCGTCAACTAGCATTCGATATCCTATGCGTTACTAGCATATGGGGGCGTTTGCTTTACCGCCCGCTTGCGCAGGAATTCGCGCATCGTTGCACAGCGGTCGACGCACCGTTTAGCTCTAATGTTGTAGATGCAGTCGCTCAGATTTTCGCGCAAAATGTAGCATCCTCGTCCAACTTACCTGAACAAGTGCGGGCCGATTTGATCAGAAAGCCACGGCCGATGCTGAAAAGGCATTATCGCCAACCGAGATGAATATGTTCCGCGAGATATCAGACGAGCGGAATCCCCCGGGGTGGTTATTGCACCAGTCGTTTCGAACTAGGTCGACGCCACTAAATCACTAAGAAGCGGTTATTGGTAAACCGGTGTCCCACGTGCGGTGTAACTCCGGCTCCGGTACAATCAGTCGCTCCACGTCCTGATCGGTTCGCTGAGGACACGCCTTCGTCCGATGAGTTCTCCGCTCCATTCCCTTGGCCCCACTTTCCTCATATCGCTCCAGGTACTTGTAGCCAGTCTTTCGACTTATCCCAAATTGCTCACACAACTCAGTCAGAACCTCGTCGAAAACGCGATCCGACCTTCCGCCATCGGAAAGAAGAACTGGTTGTTTATCGGACACCCTAAGGCAGGCCAACACTCGGCGATTATCTACTCGATTGTTGTATCTTGTAAGCGCCGCGGGATTGATCGCTTCAATATTTACGCGACGTGCTGCGCCGTTTGCCGTCGATGACCAATCGAGACAATCTCACTCCGCTCACCCCCGCTGCTTGGCAGTCGTCGTAACTGGCACAATGGAATCCCAAAGGGGTCAGACCTTGGGGTTTGGGGTGACCTTTGCTGCCCTATTGCCCTAAATCCCGAGGTCTACCGTTTCTGATGTTCCTACCATGCAAACGGAAATTAGCTGCTTTTGCGGTCGGATTCGAAGCAGTTGGCCCTCCGAATGACCGGGTTTCGACCGTGCTGGTTGGGGAGGCGCGGCGCTGGCTCGGATTGATTAAAACGCGGGCGAGGGGGAAAGGCATTCCGGGGAACGCAAGGAACGCGACCTGACTGCCGCAAGCGCCAACCGGAGTTTACCCCCTCCACGCCCGCTCGCCATCGGGGAGAAGACGTGGGTAAGGCTGGGGCAGAGAACGGAGCGCGCTGCGACCGCAGTTATGCGCGGCTGGCTTGACGATCTGGTAAACTGCTTTGTCTTACGGCGCGATCGATGAGGTCCGCGCTAACCGCGCCGCCTGACGCTCCCAGGCAAAGAGGAATTGTTGAGCAAGGCCGGCGGCGGGGCCGAAATGGGCGCGGCCGAAGTGGGCGATCTGGGCCGGCTTCCAGCCGTCCAGTCCATAGCGGCGGGCCATGGTTTTGATGATCCAGACGTCGACCGGAAATGCTTCAAGGCGGCCGGCGCCGAAGAGGAGCACGCAATCCGCCACTTTTTCGCCCACCCCGGGCAGGCTGCAGAGCCGCTCCTTCGCGGCGGAGTAACGCAGGGACTCTGTTTCCTCCAGCCATCCGGGATGGGCGGCGAGGAAGAGCGCAGTCTGGTGAATGTAACGCGCGCGAAACCCGAGTAGGCAGGCGCGTAGGTTAGGTTCGGATACAGCGGCGATCTCCGTCCAGGTAGGGAGTCGATGGATACCGCCAAGAATCTCTCGGCCGTGGCGTTGGGCGAGGAGTTCAACCATTTGTTTGATCTGCACGATCTGCTTGGTCGCGCTGCAGAGAAAACAGAGCAGCGTTTCTCCGAAGGGCTGCTGCAGAATGCGGAGGCCGGGAAAGGCCTGAAGACACTGGGCGAGGTGAAGGTCGCTTCGCCAGGGCAGGCCGTCGCGCGCGAGGTCCTGGGAACCGTCTACGCCCAGGTAGCGCGAGAGAGCGGGGCCGACCTGTTTTTGGAGGGAAACGGGAGCTCGCCACTGCAGCTGCTCGTGGCGGAGCGCGAGCCCGGCGATATGGTGGCCCCAGACTCCTAACCAAGAACCGTCCGCCTGTCGATTCCAGCGGAAGGCCTGGCCGCCGTCGATCAGTTCAGCGAGCGTGGTGGGCGTGAGCGATGGACTGCCGCTGACGGGCGCCCAATCGCTCCAGGTGATCTTGTCGGCCATGAAGACAAGAGATGAACGGAGAGGGCGGGGCTGTGAAATCTTTCTCGTCGTTCTTTTTTTGCTCGTTCGCCCGCGTTGAAAGGAATCGCGGGGTGATCGATCCAAGGTCGTAAGCCGGCTCGCGAGTAACGAGCAGCTGTGGGCATTTCCGCGGCAGGCGTCCCGTCGGCTCGCCAGGGACGGCTCGCTCTACCTTGGAAACTCAATCCCTCAGTCCCATAATCTCTTAATCCCCCTCGGCCTGCCTAAGCCAGCACCTTGGCGTCGGCGGTCGAGTAGTGGATGAAGGTCTCCTGCACGGCGGCGTGGATGGTGGCGACGCGGAGCTGGATGCCGTCGAGGTACTCGTGTAGTCCTTTTAGCACGACATCGTTGATTATCGTGCCGCGCAGCTCTGTTTCCATTTCGGCCAGGAGCGTGTCGGCCTTGTTTTTTTCCAAGTGTGCGACCCCTTCCGTGATGTGTCCCAGCGCATGCCGGGCGTGGCGTATGGAAAAAGCGATACTGCGCGGAAACATCGGATCGCGCACTAGGTAGTCGAGCACCCGCTCGAGATTGAGCTGGCCGCGGCGGCTTTTGCGAAAGGCCTCAAAGCCCGAGCAGGAGCGCAGGACGGAAGCCCACTGGACCATATCGAGAGCCGAGCCCACCGCGGTGACCTCGGGCAGGAGCATGAAATATTTCACGTCGAGGATGCGCGAGGTGTTGTCGGCCCGCTCGAGAAAACGTCCCAGTTCGTAGAACCTCCACATCGGCGTGCGCGGGAACATCGACTCGGCCACGCCGTAGAACAACTGCGCCTGACTCTTGATCCACGCGAGGTACTCGGAGGAACCGACCTGATTGTAGCGCTCGAAATCGTCGTCCTTCAACTTGAGATAAAACGAATTCATCTCCTCCCAGATTTCACCGGAGAGCTGGTCGCGGATACAACGCGCATTTTCACGGGCGTAGCAGACGCAGGAGACGACTGAACTTGGGTTCCGACGATCGAAAAGCATGAAGTCCAGGACCGAACGCTCGGTGGACTGGCCGTCATACAATTTCTGATACAATGCTTCGCCTCCGGAGACGTAGACCAACGGTTCCCAGAGCCGCGGATCATCCGGCTGGCGACTCTGCGAATCGAGGACCAGCTGCGCATTCACATCGACGATACGCGCAGTATTTTCCGCCCGCTCGAGGTAGCGAGCAGTCCAGTAAGTGAGATCAGCGACGCGGGAGAGCATGGGAGGAGGAAAAAATGACCAATGACCAGTGACCAATGACCAGTGCGCAAGCGGCGGGCGGGGTCATGGGGCTGCTTCAGATTTTAGGTTGCGGTCGGTGGTGCGGATGATGGCGCAGAAGATGAGGTGGAGCTCCTTGGCCTCTTTCCAGAGGGAGCGTGCGAGGGATTTTTCCGACGGGCAGGCTTTGGCAAGCATGCGGAGCCAGTAGCGGGTCTCGCGGGCTTCTTTGCGACACAGAGCGATTTTGTGGCGAAAATCTTTTTTCGATTCGGCTTCGTCCGCTTCGCAGTAATTCGCTCCAATACTCGTGGCGCTGTGGACCAGCTGGCGAATCAGCGGGTCGCGCACTGCATCGGTTTCGACCGCGTAACAGAAGTCGATTACCTGTTCACCGAACATAGCGGTCCGTTCCTCCAGCGCATTGGCAGCTGCCTTCATGATAACTGCCGTCTATCAGTAGCGCGGCCCACCGGCAAGTGCCTGAACATTGGTCAATGGTCATTGGTCAATGGTCATTTCGTCGTCAGACGAGCAGCTTCTCCACTGGCGGTCTGCTTCCCTGCGACTGGGACTGGCTCTGTGAGCGTTCGGGCGCGATCACCCACGTGTCTTTCGAGCCTCCGCCTTGGGATGAATTGACCACGAGGGAGCCTTTGCGGAGCGCGACGCGAGTCAGTCCGCCGGGCATGATGCGGATGGATTCTCCATTCAGAATATACGGTCGCAGATCGAGGTGTCGGCCTTCGATCGCATCGCCACAGACCGCGGGACAGCGCGACAATCCAATCGTCGGTTGAGCGATGAAATTGCGCGGGTTGGCGATGATCTTTTTGCGGAAATCTTCGATGTCGGCTTTGGGGGCGTGGGGTCCGATCAGCATGCCGTATCCACCGGCTTCATTCACGCTCTTCACCACCAGCTTTGGCAGATTATCCAGGATGTACTTCAAATCGGTCGGCTCGGCCGAGAGGTACGTATCCACGTTCGGCAGAATCGGTTCTTCGCCGAGGTAGAATTTAATCATCCGCGGGACGTAGTGGTAGATCGCCTTGTCGTCCGCCACGCCGGTCCCGATCGGATTGCAGAGCGCGACGTTGCCCTTGCGATAGGCCTGGACCAAGCCGGGCACGCCGAGGAGTGAATCTTTGCGGAAGACGGTGGGATCGAGAAAATCGTCGTCCACCCGCCGATAGATCACGTGGACTGGCGCGAGGCCGTGAATGCGACGGAGGTAAACCCGGTCGTTTTCCACCACCAAGTCGCTGCCCTCGACGATCTCGATCCCCATCTGCCGCGCGAGAAAACTGTGCTCGAAATAGGCCGAGTTGTAGATGCCGGGAGTGAGCAGGACCACGGTCGGCTCCGGAACCTCGGTGGGCGCGAGGTGCATGAGGAGCGAAAGAAGATCGTTGGTGTAGTTCTCCACCGGGCGAACGCGGTGGTCGCGTATCAAGTTGGGAAATACGCGCTTCATCACCTGACGATTCTCCAGCACGTAGCTGACGCCGGAGGGAGTGCGGAGATTGTCCTCCAAAACCCGATACACGCCCTGTTCGTCGCGGATTAGGTCGGTCCCATTGATGTGGACATAGAGTCCGCGCGGGACCGCGATGCCCTGCATCTCCGGCCGGAAATGTTTCGAGGTGAGAATCATCTCCGCCGGGACGATATTCTCTTTTAGGATACGCTGAGGACCGTAGATGTCGGCAAGAAAGAGATTGAGAGCCTGCATCCGCTGGGTCAGGCCGCGTTCGAGATGATCCCATTCGTGAGCGGGAATGATCCGCGGGATCAGATCGAAGGGGAAAATCTTCTCTGTGCCGCGGTCGTCGGAGTAGACGGTGAAGGTGACGCCGCGGCGGAGAAAGGTCTGATCGGCGACCTTTTGCCGATCCAGGAGCTCGGTCATCCCGCTCATGCGCTGGAAGCGCTGGGCGAGTTGCCGATAGTGCGAGCGCGGTTGTCCCGGCGCGGCGAACATCTCGTCGAAGAAAGGGCCGTGTTCGTAAGAGGCGAAGAGGTCAGCCATGGAAAACGGGGAGGCTCACCGCTGCGGCAGGTCGCGCAGGAGTGGGCGGAGGTGTGAGCCGCGCGCGGACGAGCTGGAAGGAAAATTCGCGTCGAAGAACGGACGCGGGATCGGCTTCAGCTTCGAGCGGCGCGGAGGGATCATGAACGATCGGGTTTACTCCACAAAAAGCTCTGTTCGCTCGCCAGCTCCTTGCCGTCCGGCGCGAGCAGCGCGAGGCGCCAAGCGACCGGATGTTCGGTGGCGACGGGCCAATCCGCCCCAGTCAGGCCAACTTGGAAAACATTTTCGCCGTGAGGAACGTGGGCGTTGAACGTGAAGGTGGCTTCTTTCGGCGAACGCGGACTGATGACGTGGAGCTCGAACTTCGCGTCGTCGAAGGCCGTGCCGCTGTTGGCCACGCGGGTGAGAAAATAAAATCCGCTCCGGTCTTCGGGATGCGTGCGCAGCAGGATCTGCTTGCGACCCGGATTTTCCTTGCCGGTGAAATATTCGGAAATGCGCATGAACGAGTCAGCAGTCCGGTAACCAGGCCAGACCCTCACCAGTTTCACGTCCGAGGCAAACGCGGAGGCCGAACAAAGGAGAGCGATCAATGCTACAGAGAGGGAACGCATGGAAGAGCACTAAGGCAGGGGGCGTGATCGGCACAAGGTTCGTTCGCAGGACTCGTGCCAGGTGGGGGCTGAAACCAGAGGTCAGAGGTCAGACGTCAGAGATCAGACGTCAGAGGTCAGAAGTCAGAGGTCGGAGGTCAGAAGACAGAAACGAGGCGTCAGAGGGTCGAATTTCAATCGTGCGTAGCCAAGAGGGGACCGAGCGTAGTTCGGGTTCACCATTTGGCGCCTGACCTCTGACGTCTGTCTTCTGGCGTCTGACCTCTGTCTTCCGTCTTCTGACTTCCGCTCTCTGATCTCCGGCTCGGCTCACTCTAGCCAAACGGTCTGATACCGGTGGATACCGAGGAGCGACGGGACCCAGCCTTTGACGTGGGGGTTGATCAAAAAGGTACGCGTTCCGTAGTAAACCGGAGCGATCGGAGCTTCCTCGAGGAGCAGGGTCTCGGCTTTGTCCAACAAAGCAAAACGCTTGGTCGGTTCCTGCTCATTACTCGCCAGGTCGAGGAGTTTGTCGTACTCGGGATTTTTCCAACCGGTGTTGTTATTTCCGCTGTTCGAGGTGAAGAGGTCGGTGAAGGTCGAGGGATCGTTGTAGTCGCCGACCCAACGCGACCGGGAAATCTGGTAGGAGAGGCGGGTCTGGTTGTCGATGTACACGCGGTACTCGATTTGAGCCAGACTCACCTCGATGTTCAGCTCCTTGTGCCACATCTGCTGGATCGCTTCGAGGATCGCGAGATTGGCCGGGTCGCTGTTCATCTCGACCTCGAGTTTCGGAAACCCCTTGCCGTCGGGAAAACCGGCTTCAGCCAGAAGGCGGCGCGCGGCGTCGTAGTCGGTCGGCGTCTTGCCCGTCGGAGTGTAGCCGGCGGTCTTGGGCGGAGTGAGCGCGTAGGAGGGGAATTTGCTGTTCCGCAACACCGAACTGGTGATCGCTTCCCGGTCGATCGCGCGCGCGAGGGCCTGGCGCACGCGCTTGTCGTTGAGCGGCGGCTTGGTCACGTTGAAGCGGAGAAAAAACGACTCGAGAAACGGGTCGATCCGGATCTCGTCGGGGTGATCGCGGCGATAGGTGTCGATCCGGTCGGAGAGCACGTCGTAGGTGATATCCATTTTTCCAGTACGGAAGTTCGACTCCTCGACTTGAGGGCTCGCGATGGGATAAAATTCCACTCGGTCCAGACGGTTGCTGGCCGCGCCCCAGTACTTCGGATTCTTTTTCACCACGATGCGCTGATCGGGCGTCCATTCCTCGAGCAGGAAGGGACCGTTCCCGACAAAGGAGCCCACTCGTGTCCAACCGGTACTGCGGCGGAACGGATCGCCGAACTTGGTCACGACCGCCTTGTTGACCGGAAACCAGGACTGATGGGCAGTGATGGTGAGGAAGTAGGGAGTGGGTTTGGCCAGGGTCAGACGGAGGGTGTGTGTATCCAGAACCTGGACGCCCACTTTGGAAAAATCGGTCAGTTTACCGAGATTGTAGTCCTCCGCTCCCGCCACGGCGAAGAGCATGTAGCTGTATTCAGAAGCCAACTTCGGCTCGAGGATGCGCTGGATGGAAAAAGCGAAATCGTCGGCCGTGACCGGGTCGCCATTGGACCAGAGCGCATCGGTGCGGAGATGAAAGGTGTAGACTTTGCCGTCGGGGGAGATGTCCCACTTTTCCGCCATGCCGGGGAGCGGAAGGGAGGTCGCTTCGTCGATCACGGTCAGCCCCTCGAAGAGCGCGATCAGGATGTTGTAGTCGGTGTAGGCGACGACGATGTGGGGATCCAAATCGCGCGGCTCGGCGTTATTTCCGATCCGCAAGGTCGCGAGTTTGGTCGCGGAGCTTTCGGGGTGAGCCTCGTGTTTGGCGCAACCCGCAAAACCGGCGAGGAAAGAGGCAGTAGCAAGGGCAAGGAGACGCAGACGCATGGAGAGGAACAAGAGCACGGAGCGGGCCGGGAGTAAAGTGATCGGGCCAAGGAGCTCGGTTATCCACCCCGCCATTACGAACTCCTTGCTCTCTCGCGCGGGCGATTCCGCGAAAACATTGAAAAAAGGAATACGGCCCACTGGGTGTGGGTAGTTTCCGATTGCGTCCTGCACCGGCGGAGGCGATCACAGTTCCGAGGACACGCGCATGCAATGGTACTACGCCATCAATGGTCAGCGGCAGGGGCCGGTGATCGAAACGGAATTCGAACGGCTGGTTCGGGACGGGGTCATCCGCCCCGACACGCTGGTCTGGCGGCAAGGCATGCCCGATTGGGTGCCCTACAGCCAAGTTGCTCCTGCGGGAGGCCTGGGCGCCGCCGTTCCCGTCGGAGCGGGAGGAACCGGCGACGAGGACACGGCGATCTGTGCGGTCAGCGGAAAACGGTATCCAAAACGTGAGATGATCCAGTACGAAGGGAAATGGGTCAGCGCGGAGCACCGCGACGCGTTTTTCCAGCGCATGCGCGAGGGGGCGGCGCAGCCTAATGAACTCAACTTCGCCGGTTTTTGGATACGCGTGGTGGCGAAGCTCATTGATGGACTTGCCCTCTATGCCGTGGGAATGGTCGTTAACCTTATTTTTGGCCTGGGTCTTTTTGGTCGAGCCATCGTCCTGGGCAGCAATCCCGATTTGGCCGCATTTTTCCTCCGACAGGGATTGGTCATGCTGATTAACATGGGAATCGCTCTGCTCTACGATTGGTTTTTCGTTTCCCGTTTTCAGGCCACTCCAGGCAAGATGGCGCTGGGCTTGAAGATCGTTCGATCCGATGGCTCGGCCCTGAGCACGGGGCGGATCATCGGTCGTCATTTTGCCGAGGTCTTGAGTTCACTCATCCTCGGGATCGGTTACATCATGGTCGCCTTTGACGATGAGAAGCGGGCCTTGCACGACCAGATTTGCGACACGCGAGTGATCAAGACGCGATGACCGGTTCGACGGCCCTGTCTTGCCCAAAGTGCAAGCACACCTTCGGGGACTTGGATTGGCACGACGGCCAGTCTGGTTCGTGTCGTAGTTGTGGAACGGATTTCGAGGCCTTAATTTTTCCGGCTCTGACGCGGCAGCGCACGGTGGCGAAACCCCAGGCCGTCGCGGTCGCGGAAGATTCAACCTGCTTCTTTCACGCCGAAAACCAGGCGGAAAAAGTCTGTGACGGCTGTGGCCGATTTCTCTGTGTCGTCTGCGCCGTGCCGTTGAGCGGCGGGCATTTTTGTCCGGCCTGCATCGCTGGACAGAAAAAGCAGGCCCCCACGGTTATCCCTCAGCGCATGCTCTTCGATGGCGCGGCATTGGCGCTTGCCCTTGTTCCTATCGTAATCTGGCCGCTGACTTTGGTGACCGCGCCAGCTGCGTTGGTCATGGTCATCTATGGATGGAAAAAACCGGGGAGCGTGGTTAACGGGCGTCGGCGTTGGAAGCAAGTTGTCGCCGCGCTCCTCGCCCTGGTGGAGATGGCCGCTTGGGCCGTCGTACTGGTCAGAATCGCCTTCAAGTGAGCCATGCCTAAATCTCCGCGTATCTACCAGAGAATTACACGGCCCCGGGCTGGATTGGCGATGTACTCCAGTCTTTGGCTCGCGTCGGACCACCTCATGCTCGTTCGCGCGACGGGATACAGCGAGCAGTACCAGCGTTTTCAGCTCAGCGATATTCAAGCCTTGGTGGTCAATCCGTCCCACCGCCGTCAGAACTGGGGGATCGCCTGGGGCGTTATCCTGTTCATTGCGCTGATCCCGTTCGTTGTCTCCTTCCTGCATTACGAGACGCCCATCGTTTCCAGCATCGTCCTGGCCGTGGCGGTGGTTTTCCTCCTGATCAACCATCTGCTCGGGCCGACCTGTAGGGTTTTTCTGGTGACACAGGTGCAAACCGTGCGGTTGCCCATGGTGCGTAGGCGCAGGGCGGACAAAGTCGTGGCTCGTCTGCGCCCTTTGATCGAGGCAGCTCAAGCCGATCTCCTGGCTCCTGCACCGGAGGTCCCGTCCGTCGCGCCACCTCCCTCCCTGTGAGCGCCCCGCTCGATCTGCCGCCTTCTTTTCCGTCCCCGCCCGGACCTGCGCTTCGGGCGCGGCGCTGTTCTCGGCACGCGGCGCGCGAAGCGGTGGCCCGCTGCCCTACCTGCACGGGCTATTTCTGCCGCGAGTGCGTGGTGGAACACGATGGGCAATTGGTCTGCGCCTCCTGCCTGGCGCGACAAATCGCCGACGTATCCGCTGGGTCAGGACGGCGGAGAAAACTCCTAAGCCGGTTGCGCGAAGGCGCGACCCTCGGGTTCGCGTTGCTCTTGCTGTGGTGGCTTTTCTACGGGTTTGGATCGATGCTGCTCCGCGTTCCGCCGGAGGTGCACGACGGCACGATTTGGAAACGTCCGCACACCGATTCGGATGAGTCTCCCGACTAAACGCCGGCTGAAGACCGATCCCACGGGAGTGCAGCTGATCGAGGAGGCCATCCACCTGCTCCGTCAGGCGCCGCCCTCGACCTGGACTTTTTATGCCCTGGGCAGCACGGCGTGGGTCCTGGGTTTTCTTTTCTTCTGGGCGCATACCACCTGGTTCGCGCCCTCCGATGTCGCGGTCGCTTGGTCCGCTCTCGGCCTGGTCGGTTTATTCGTCCTGCTAAAAACCGCTCAGGCGGACTTCTGCGCGCGCCTCTTGGCCCAGCGGCTGGGCACCGCGCCTCCAACTCGGACTTGGCGGCAAACGCTCCGTCTGGCTCGGGTGCAAATCCAAATCCAGAGTTGGGGCGTGATCCTGGTGCCGATCGCCTTGCTCGCGAGCGTGCCTTTTGGCTGGGTTTTCGCCTTTTTTCAAACCGCGAGTGTCTTAGGTGAGGGAGAAGTGGATACACCAGCCACCCTGACGCGGGAGGCGGCGAACGAAGCGCTCCGCTGGCCTGGGCAAAATCATCTCGGTCTCGCCTATATCTCCGTGATCGCGGGGGCGGCCTGGATCAATCTGGCGAGCGCGTTTGTCGGCATCCCTTGGTTGGCCAATCGCCTCCTCGGCATCCAAAATATCTTTGGCTTCGGCGGTATGTGGTGGCTCAATACCACCTTCATCGCCTCGGTCAGTGGGCTGACCTGGCTGGCGGTCGACCCCTTGATCAAAGCGTTTTACGTGCTTCGGGTTTTCTACGGACGCTCGCAACGCACCGGTGAAGACCTTCGGGTCGAATTGGTCGAGGCCCACCGCGCCCGTCAGGCCCGCACCGCCGCGGTGCTTCTGGTCCTCCTATCGTTTTGTCTGATCAGCCCTGGTCTCCGCGCCGCCTCTCGGATCGAAGCCGGGACGTCGCTGCACGCGGTGGATCCAAAGGCGCTCGACCGGGCGATAGACACGGTCCTGAACCGCCGCGATTTTCAGTGGCAGCTCCGGCCGAAGCCCCAGGCGGCCGGCAAAAAGGCGGAGGAGGGGATGATCCGCCGCTTTTTTCGTCAAGGGGGCGAGATCCTCAAGGAGATGCTCAATTCGGTGACGGACGCGTTCCGCCGATTCAAACGCTGGATACAGCACCTTTTCCCGGGAAAAGACTCGGAAACCGAGGACAACCCGTCCACCCGTAGTTTATCGGTCGATACGCTGCGGCTTCTCCTCTACGCTCTGATCGGCGTGGGCGTCGTCCTCATTCTGGTGGTGATCGGAATGATGTGGCGCAATCGTCCACCGGTTCCGGCCGAAGCCTGGGCGGCTCGGGCGGTGACGAATGCGGAGCCCGATCTCCGCGACGACTCCGTCGAGGCGGCGCAGCTTCCGAGCGAGGGTTGGCTGGTCCTCGCGCAGGAGCAGATGGCCAAGGGCGAATGGCGTCTGGCCCTGCGCGCGCTTTATTTGGCCACGCTCGCGCGTCTTGCGGCGGAGGGTCTGGTCACGTTGGTCAAGTCGAAGACCAACCTGGACTACGAGCGCGAACTCCGTCGTCGTGCTCCGGCGAATACATCCTTGCTCGAGCGCTTCTCCGAACGGCGGCGAGAATTCGAGGCCGTCTGGTACGGGCGAGGGACAGCCGGCGAGGAACGGGTGCGGACTTGGTTTAACGAGATGCAGGGAGGGACTGCGCCGTGAGCCGACGTTCTCAAGTCTTTTTACTCGGGCTGATCGCGGCCGTCTTCCTCGCCGGGATTTCCTGGCTTTACCGTCTGCGTTTGTCGGGCGGCGACGTCTTTCCGCCGTACTCGTCGCTCCGGGCCGATCCCCTGGGAACGCGGGCCTTTTACGAAGCTTTGGCCGAGGTCCCGGGAATCGAAGTGGAGCGGTGGACCCGACCGCTGGTTGCGCTGCCGACCGATCCGGCCCGAACGATTCTGCTCGCCGGGATGACTCGGCGAGCCTGGTCCGAGATGACGAATGAAGAGGCCCAACGACTCGATAGCTTGGCGCTTACGGGTTCGCGCATCCTGATTTCGTTTGTGGCCGACCGAAAATCGGAGCTGCCATCCGGTCCGAAATTCGAAAACGAAGAAGAGAGAGCGGAGCGCAAAAAGCGGAAAAAGGACGAAACGAAACGCCGAGCGGAATTGCCCGTCCGCCTACAACTGACGGATTGGGAAAAGCTCTGGGGCGTCACGCTGAAGGATCGTTTTATCATGGATCACGATCAAGGCGCCTTGCGCAGCCTAAGGGCGCCGGAAGCGCTGCCCAAACAGATTCCCTGGAAGAGCGATGTCTATTTTAATCCCGCGGCCGACCAGGGCTGGACCGTTCTTTATACCCGAGGCATATCGCCCGTAGTGATCGAGCGACTACGCGGACGCGGATCGATCGTACTCGCGACCGACAGCTACTTTTTGAGCAACGAGGCGCTGAGCGAGCATCGTGAGGCCACGCTCCTGGCCTGGATCGCCGGACCAAACGCGCGCGTGGTTTTTGTGGAAAGCCAACTTGGTTTAAACGAAGAGGTCGGGATCGCCCGGCTCGCCCGACGCTATGGCTTGGCTGGATGTTTTTTTGTTTTTGTCCTGCTGGCCGCGCTCTGGATCTGGCAACGCATGGCGCTCTTTGTCCCGCCGGCGCGCGCGGTGGAGCAACTCTCGCTCAGTTACCATCAAACCGCAGGCCTGGAGGCGCTGCTCCGCCGCGCGGTTCCGTCGAAACAACTGATCCAGACCTGCGTGGCAGAATGGAAAGCGGGTGCACGCGCGAGCGACGCCGCCAAGATCGAAGCCGCCCTCGCGCCCTTGCCCGCCGACGCGTCTCCGGTCGATGCCTACAACCGCGCGGTGAAAGCGCTGAAGCGAAACTGACCCACCGACTTTGCGTCGAGAACCTCCCTTTTCTGAATTCAACCACCGCTCCCTTTATTCATGAATCCCGCACTTGAGACGTTTGCTTCCACGCTGGCCGCGGCCCGCGCGGAGATTGCCAAAGTGATCATCGGCCAGGAAGCGGTGATCGAGCTGGCCTTGATCACCCTGCTCACCCGGCATCACGCGCTGATCGAGGGCGTGCCCGGCGTGGCGAAAACGCTGCTCGTCCGCACGCTCGGCCATGTCCTCGGTGTATCCACGGGACGAGTTCAATTCACTCCGGACCTCATGCCGGCCGACATCACCGGCACGAATATTTTTAACCTCCAGACCAATCAGTTCACCTTGATCCGCGGGCCGGTCTTCACCGCCTTCCTCCTGGCCGACGAAATCAATCGCGCGCCGGCAAAAACCCAGGCGGCGCTGCTCCAGGCGATGCAGGAACGCGCGGTCAGCATCGACCGCGACACCCATTCGCTCGATCCGAATTTCACCGTCTTCGCTACCCAGAATCCGGCGGACTCGGAAGGCACCTATCCTCTGCCCGAGGCGCAGAAGGACCGCTTCATGGTGAAAATCAAAATGGACGCGCCGACCCGAGACGAGGAGCTGGTCCTCGCTCGCCGGATGCTCGGCCTCGACTCGCCCGAAGCGACTTTGGCCCGCGGCGCGGTCACGGCGGTGCTGGGAGCAGGGGAGCTCGACGGATTGCGCCGTATCCTCGATGTGGTGACGGTTCGGGAAGAGCTGATGGCTTATGCGGTCGATCTCGTCCGGGCCACGCGCACCCACGAATCCATCCAAGTCGGCGGCGGCCCGCGCGCGACCCAGTCGTTGCTCTTGGGCAGCCGGGCCAAGGCGGCGCTGGCCGGGCGGGATTTTGTCACCCCGGACGACGTGCGCAGTCTTGCAGGGCCGGTGCTCGGGCATCGCTTGGTCCTGCGCCCGGAATTCGAAATCGAGGGCCTGAGCATCGATGAAGTGCTCGGGCGGATACTGGAGCAAGTCGCGGTGCCGCGCTGATCATGCTGCCCGTTCCGGCCAATCGTCTGCTCGCCGCCTTGCTGGTTGTCGCGGTCGTCGCCGCGGTGGCGGGACCCTTGCCGGCGGTCACGCCGCTTTGGGTGACGCTGCTTCTCCTGCTTCTGGTGTTTGCGCTGGCCGATCTGGTCTGGAGCTTGCGGGGCGGTTTGGCCGTGACCGCGAGTTTACCCGAGGTGGTCCGTTTCTCCAAGGATCGTCCGGGAACGATCGCGGTGACCTTCAGCAATCCCGGCGAGACGGCGCGGCGCCTCCGTTTTGCCCTCGGCTTGCCGGAGGTCTTCAGCTTGGAACGCGAGGAGACCTGGGTCGATCTCCCCGCGGGCACCAAGCTCGCCCGTATCGACTGGACGGCGACGCCGCGCGCGCGAGGCCGATTCACCCACGCCCTGGTTTGTCTGGAAACGAAATCGCGCTTTGCCTTTTGGGCCCTGCGCCTTCGCCAAAGCGCACCCTGCGAACTGCGAGTCTACCCGAATTTGTTCAGCGAACGAAAGCAGCTCGCCGCGCTTTTTCTCTCGCGCGGGCAATTCGGAGCGAAGCTGCAGCGCACGGTCGGACGCGGACGCGATTTCGAAAAATTGCGCGATTACCTTCCGGGCGACGGCTTCGATGAGATTCACTGGAAAGCCACGGCGAAACGCGGACGGCCGATCACCAAAGTCTTTCAGGCGGAGCGCACCCAAGAAATTTATCTGGTGATCGACGCCTCTCGCCTGAGCGCGCGCCGCGTGGTGCACGAAGGAATCACCCAGACGGCGCTGGAGCGCTATCTCACCGCCGCCCTCGTCGTACTCTTGGCGGCGGAGCGACAAGGCGACCGGTTCGGCCTGTTGGTTTACGATGATCGGGTCCGGACGTACCTGAAAGCCGGATACGGCGATGCCCACTATGGCGCCTGCCGGGAGGCGATCTACGGGCTGCAGCCGAGCGAGGCCACGCCGGATGTCACGGAAATCGTGCGGTACCTCAGAACTCACCTTCGCCGGCGGTCGCTTCTCTTCTTTTTGACCGATCTGACCGATCCGGTGCTGGCGGAGGATTTTGCTCGGCACGCGCGCTTGCTCGCCCGCCAGCATCTCGTCATGGTCAACCAACTACGCGCGCCCGATGTCGCTCCGCTTTTTTCGAGCGGCGAGGTGACGGAGCCGGCCGAAATTTATCTCAAGTTGGCCGGCCACGCGCGCTGGCAAGAGGCGCAAGCTCTGGCGCGAACCCTCAAGCCGCTCGGGATCACGGCCAATCTGCTGGAAGACGAGACCATGGCCGCGCAGCTCGTGACCCATTATTTGTCGGTGAAGCAGAGGCAGCTCCTCTGAGTTCAGTCATGCCCAACTGAATACCATGATCGTCAACCTGGAGAAATTCATCGCGGAGGAGCGCCCCAAATGGCAGCAATTGGACGTCATTCTGGAGCGTGGGGCGAAGGATCCCTGGCGGACCATGACCCTGGACGAAGCGCGTGAACTGGAGCGGCTTTATCAACGCGCCTCCGCCGATCTGGCTCGGCTGGCGACTTTTTCGGCCGAGCCAGAGACGCGGCGCTACCTGGAGAATTTGGTCGCCCGCGGTTACGCGGAAGTTTACGGCGCGCGTGAGGAGAGCCGACGCTTTCGACCCTGGCGGTGGTTGATCTTCACCTGGCCCGACACCTTTCGCCGGCGTTGGCGGGCTTTCAGCCTGGCCCTCGTGTTGATGATGGTCGGAGTGGTGTTTGGCGGCGCGGCGATGGGCTTCGATCCAGGAGCGAAAGAAGCGCTGATGCCGTTTTCGCAATTAAACGAGTCTCCGGCCGAACGCGTGGCGCGAGAAGAGCAGCACAAAGGCGCCGAGCTCGCGGGCCGAAAGGCGGAGTTCTCCGGCATGCTGATGACCCACAACACAGAGGTCACTCTGACCGCGATGGCCCTCGGCATGACCTGGGGCATCGGCACCCTCATCCTGATGTTTTACAACGGGGTGGCGCTCGGCGCGGTGGCGGTGGATTACATTTCTTCCGGCCAGACCACGTTTTTGCTTGGCTGGCTCCTGCCCCATGGCGCGGTGGAAATTCCCGCCATGCTGGTCGGCGGACAAGCCGGCTTCGTATTGGCCGGAGCACTACTTGGACGCGGCCAGCGGGCCGGGCTCGCCACGCGGCTGCGGGCCGCCGCCCCGGACGTGGTGACCCTCTGTTTTGCCGGCGCCCTGATGCTGATCTGGGCTGGGATCGTGGAGGCCTTTCTCTCGCAGTACCATGAGCCGGTCATTCCCTACGCGGTGAAAATCGCTTTTGGAATCGTGGAGACGGTGGCGCTGTGGTGGTTCCTGCTCCGGGCCGGGCGAAAGGATCCTGCGCTCCGATGAACGCAGAACGCAGCCAAGTCTGGCGGGTGCGCACCCCGGAAGGCGTGGCCTTCTCCTTTCGGTTGGCCAGTCCGGCGCTCCGCGGCGTGGCCCTGACCATCGATGCCTGTGTGGTGACCGGAGCGTGGAGCATCGTATCCATTTTTGTGCGACTGCTCAACGTGATCAGCGCCGATCTGGCGGGGATGTTCGCTCTGGTCGGGGTTTTTGTCCTTTCCCAAGGCTATCGCATGGCCTGCGAGTGGCTCTGGCGCGGCCAGACCGTGGGCAAACGCGTGATGCGACTCCGGGTGGTGGACGAACAAGGACTTCGGCTGACCTTCGCCCAGGTGGCGCTCCGAAATCTTCTTCGTTTCGTCGATGTGCTCCCCGGCGCTTATTTGATTGGCGGCGTCGCCGCTCTGACCAGTCGCCGCGCGCAGCGCTTGGGCGACCTAGCCGCGGGCACGCTGGTGGTGTGGGAGCCGGCGGAACCGCTCCCGGATTTGGCGGCCCTGCGGGGAGAAAAGTATAATTCGCTTCGCGCCCATCCGCCGCTGATCGCGCGCTTGCGCCAGATCGTCACGCCCGGAGAGGCCCAGGCGGCTTGGCAGGCCTTGGCCCGGCGCGAGCGTCTGGATGCCCCGGCGCGCGTCCGGCTTTTTGCGGAGCTGGCGGAGCACTTTCGTAAACTGACCCCCTTTCCAGTTGATGCGATCGAAGGTGTTTCAGACGAACAACTTGTGCGCAATATTGTCGACGTCCTTTTTTTAAGCCGCGGCGATTTGACTTGAAGTGAGGATGAACGGACGAGGGAAGCACGCTTCGCCTCAGAGGAGAATGTGCCGATATATCAAGGGAGCTGCCTGGCTCTTATCCCCGTGGAATGCTGATTGTTGAATTCACCTAAGAAATTGTTAGTTGGCGCGTATCATTAACACGGTCCCTATTCACCCCAGACCATGAACCGGGCATCTTTCCCTGATGATAACGCTGGAAACTTTGTGCAGACGGCCGTGGCGGAGTTCCAAGCTCCGCTCACTCGCTATGCTGCGCGTTTGGTGGGTGATCCGGACCGTGCTCGCGATGTCGTTCAAGACACCTTCGTCAAACTCCTCTCTCAGCAACCTGGCGCGCTCAACGGGCACCTGGCCGAGTGGCTGTTTACGGTTTGCCGCCACCGGTGCTTGGACGTGTTGCGCAAGGAGGGACGGATGAAACGCTTTGAAGAGGGGCAGATCGAGCGCGTGACGGCGGAGGAGCCGCGTCCGTCGCGCGTGATCGAGTCGGCCGAAATTCAGGAGGCGGTGCTGCGGCTGATCGACCAGCTACCGCATAATCAGCAGGAAGTGATTCGGTTAAAATTTCAAAACGGGTTTAGTTACAAAGAGATTAGCCGAATAACGACGCTCTCGGTGAGCAACGTGGGGGTGCTGATTCACCACGCCGTCGCGCGCCTGCGCACGGAATTTGCCGCCCAGCGACTTTGAGGAACTTGCCATGAAAACCGCGCCCTTGTCTCCCGATGATCCGAAACTGACGGCTTACGCCCTGGGTGAACTCGATTTTGAGGAAGCCGCCCGCGTGGCCGAGGCCATCAAAGGCAATGCTGCGGCGCAGGCAGCGGTGGAAGAGATTCGCGCGTTGGCCGGCCAGTTGGAGGGCGCGTTGGAAAACGAGCCAGTGATTTCTGGAGCGGCCTCGGTTCCGGCTCCCACGTCCGCCCCGGTCAAATCAGGCTCGGCGGCCAAGGTGATGCAGTTTCCGTTGGTTTGGGTTCTGGCCTTGGTGGCGGCTTGTATCATGTTGGTCATCGCCTCGCTGCCTCCGCCGGTCACGTCCTCCACCATCGATCGCTCCGCTCCGGCCCAAGTGGCATTTGCTCCGCCCCCTGTGACCGACGCGGTCACGCCGCCTACGCCGACCGATGCCGGATCCGTTCCGCCGGTGCTGCCGGTGGCGGACAACCGCAAGCGACTGCTCCCGGTCGAAAAATCCGACGTGAAACCCGCGCCGCTGCGGGACGACGGCCTGGAACGTTGGAGGTCACTCACCGCCATCGATCACCCCGCGTCCGATACCGGAGCAGGGAAAGGGGCCGCGCCGGCTGGACCCTCGACTGAACCGAAGTCGTATCAACTCGCCGACTACATGAATCGCGCCGGAGACAAAGCGACCGCCGAGCCTGGCGAACATGCGGTGACCGCTCAATATGAAGTGGTCCCGGTCAGCACCTTGGAGGCAGCCAAGAAAGAAGCGCCGGTCGCGAGCTCCGACACCACCGATGCGCCGCTCCTGGCCATGGCGAATCCCGAGCATCGTGAACTTTTGACCTTAAAAATCAGCTACCGCCTCCCCGCGGTGGATTTGGCGCAGTCGCTCGTCCTTCCCCGGCTCGATCCGGTGGTCGATTTGGCTTTGGCGGACAAAGATTTCAAGTTGGCCGTCGCGGCCGCGGGATTGGGCAAGAAGCTGCAGGAAAAACCGCAGAAAGGCTCGAAGTCCTACGACAACATCTTGACCTGGCCGGACGACAAATCCGAGCCCTTGGACGACGCGATCAAGCCCGGGCATGAGTCTCTGGATACGACGAAGAGAACGGTCGATTGATCGGACTCGGAGCGGAAGGGTTGCTTCCGGTTTTAACTGAGGGGCAGGAGGTTCGCGTCGCGGAACGCCGCACCTGCCGTCGTTGCGGAGTCAATACGCTGGGCGGTGCGGCCTGCACCGGGCAAAAATTTCGTGCTTAAACCGCCGGGCTTAAACAATTCCCTGCTGGGGCGGAAAAGCCCTGGAACATTGGCAGCCGCGATGCTACCGTTCGGCCGCTTGCGCCTGCTATGTCGCCTCTAGTCCAAAAACTCTACGCCTTCTCACTCGCTCGGTATTTCGATTTCCTGCGGATCAAGCTAGGACGGCCGCTCGTTCTATTTTTTCGCGATGGGGGGATCGGAGATATTCTTTGCACCTTTCCGGCCACGGTCGCTCTGGCCGACAAGCACCGGGACGCGTACAAGATCTATTGTACCAATCCGGGATTTGTCAGCTTGCCCGCCACCTTGGGGCGCATGGATCGAGTGATCGGAATCAAGAGCAACGATCTGGTGGCGAAGGCGTCGCGCCGGCACACCATCTATCAATTTCGCTATCCGGATGAGAGCCCGGGCCAAGCCTCGGCCCACTACTTGGCGGACGAAATGGCGATGCCGTTCGGACTTCCCGCCGGCTTGCCCTGGCCGAAGCTGGACCTCGGTCCGGTTTCCCCCAAAGTCACCGCCGTTTTCGAGGGAAAAACTGCGCCGACGGTTTGTATCCACACCGGCCCTACCTGGGCGGTGCGGGAGTGGCCGCTGGCGGCGTGGGACACCTTGGTGGAGCGGCTCCGGGAATTGACCGGTTGCCGGGTCTTGCACATCGGCGCGAGCAAACATTTTCGCGAAGGGGAGCGGAAGGAGCGGACAGCGCGCGGGGCCGAGGATTGCCGGGATGTTTTTTCCTTGGTCGAGACTCTTCAGTTGATCGAGCGCTCGAAACTCCTGATCGGAATTGATTCAGGCATGATCCACGGTGGCGTCGCTTTCGGGCTTCCGGTGATCGGAGTTTTTGGACCCACCTCCGCGTTCCTCCGGCTGCCGCCGCGCTCGGATGCGATCGGGTTGTCCGCCGATGTGCCTTGTCTGGGCTGTCATCACCGTCATCCCCGGTTGCATTGGCAAAGTGGTTGCGCTCACGACATTCGCTGCATGCGGGGCCTCACCCCCGAGCAGGTATTGGCGGAAGCATTACCGCTCTTGCGTCCGCGAGATGGCGGCGGAGTTGGGGTTAAATCCTCACAGCAAAATCCTGTGAAATCTCGGGTCGGGTAAATTGAAGCGTCGTAATTGGGTTTGCGCGCGATGCATCCACCGCGGGCTCCAATAATACCCATGAACTTCTCGAGACAAACTGCCGGTCGCGTTTTGGCGACCGTTGCGATGGTCGGAAGCCTATCGAGCTCCCTTTTTGCCGCCAATGCCTCGGACGCCCATGCGACCGCTTCACCGACCTCCAACACGGCAGCCCCGACCGGTACCTCGGCCGCGGCCGCGAAGTATGAAGTGGCCCCCGTGGCGAAAAAGAAGGTCGTGCCCGTCTATCCCTATGAACTACTGGTCAACGGGCGATCGGGTTGGGCTGAAGCGAGCTTCGTGATCGATTACTCCGGACGGCCGTTGTTCGCCAATCCGAAGCGCGCGAGCGACCCGGCTTTCGCCAAATCCGTCGTGGCCATGATCGAGGCCAGCCAATATGTCCCCGGCAAACGCGACAAACATTCCGTGATGTCGCCCGCGAGCGAACGTTATCAATTTGCCGGTGAAGAATCGCTCGATGCTGACGCCCGGCGTGTATTGGAGACCTTGAGACACGGCGGCAGCTTCGCGGCCGCGACTGAGCTGGACGAGCGGCCCAAGGCGGTCCGCCAGGATTCGCCCGCCTATCCGCGCGCGCTGAAGGACGACGGACTGACGGGTCAGGCGGAGATCGAATTTGTCATCGACCATGAAGGGCGCGTGCTCTTCCCCCGGATTGTCTCCGCCAGCCATGAAGACTTTGGCTGGGCGGCTGCGACGGCGGTGGCGCAGTGGCGTTTTCAACCTCCACAAAAAGGAGGCCACCAAGTCGACGCCATCATGCGGGTGCCCATTCTTTTCGATGCCCGCAAATTAGCTTCATCGGACTGATTCCGTTTAATAAAAAATTGTATATGGGGAGCCGCCGTGTGCGGCTCTTTTTTTTTGCGTTGCATCGTCGCTTTAACCCGTTGTCTGGGTGGGGTGATCACCTTCGTGGTGACTTTTTTCTCAATCACGTCGATATCGGAATAGCTGTTCATTTTTTATGTTGGGTCGTTTCGTGACTCTCATGCGTCCTCTCCACCTTTGTCTTTTTCTTTTCGCAGCCGTGGGTTTGGCCACCGCTCAAACCATTCCGGGCGGGCCGCTGCCTCCGATCAAACAGATCAGCATGGTTCGCAAATTGGCGCCGGTCTATCCCTTCGATCTTTTGATCAAAGGGAAAACGGGCACCGCGGAAGTTCGTTTTATGGTGGATTACTCGGGACGTCCGGTGATGACCACGATTGCGGAGGCGACGAACCCGGTTTTTGGACGAGCCTTGCTCGCGGAAGTGGAATCCAACGAATTCATGCCTCCGCGGGTCAATGGACAGCCCCAGATCTCGCTCACGGGGCAGAGGTACACTTTCGACGAGGCCAATCTCGATCCCGCGGAAAAACGGGTCTTGGCCGAGCTGCGCAAACCGAATCCCGCGTTTCCATCCGCCCGTGAGTTGGACTCGCCGCTCAGTCCGGTGCGTCGCGAGCCGCCGACCTACCCGCTGGCGCTGTTGAGCGAAGGAACGGGGGGCAAGACCGAGATCGAGTTCATCGTGACCCAAGAGGGGCGCGTGGCTTTCCCGAGGATTGTGAGCGGGACGCACGAGGATTTTGGTTGGGCCGCGGCCACTGCGATTGCACGTTGGCGTTACCAGCCTCCGGTCAAAGGTGGCCAAAAAGTGGATACGCGCACCAGTATCGTGGTGAGCTTCGACGCCGCCAAAGGCACCGCGAGCTTCTAACCGTTTCGGAAAAAGACGGCGGTTTTGCGCCGGCGGGATTGAAAGAAAGTTTGCTTCGGATTTTGAGGGCTGGTCAATCGCACCTCCGCTCTACAACGTCCGCGCATGGCTGAATTGCGGCGTTTAGCTCGGCAGGGAATTGCGACGATTAAAGCTCCATGGCTGGTGGCGGTGGGTGCCGTCATGGCGAGTTCTTGCGCGACGTCGCCAACGCCGCTCCAGGACAAAATCGAGCCGCGCATCGCTTGGGTGCTGGACGATCTACATTCTGTCGGAGGTGAGACTCCACGCGTGCTGGGCGCTCCGACGGTCGAGCGGGAAGGCGGGCGCGCTGCTCTGCGCTTCGACGGTGCGCACGATGCCTTGATTTTCGAAACGGATCCGCTGCGCAGCTTTCGCCGGTTCACGATCGAAATTCTTTTTCGCGCCGATCCCGATGGCGAAGCGGAGCAACGTTTTTTTCATGTCGAGGATCAGGCCGGCCAGCGGGCCCTGATCGAGCTGAGACTCGACCCGACCACGCGTCGCTGGTCTTTGGATACCTATCTTCACGCCTCGATCGATCACCGCCGAACCTTGCTTGACCGAAGCAAGACGCACCCCACCGGAGAGTGGCACTGGGTCGCTTTGGTCTACGACGGATCGATCATGGCGCACTACGTCAATGGGCAGAAGGAACTGGAGGGCGTGGTGCGCTTTCCCCCCATGTCGGAGGGCAAAACCTCGATCGGCACCCGCCTCAATCGGGTCAATTGGTTCAAGGGTGCGATCCGTGAAGTGCGGATCTACGACCGGGCGCTCGCTCCCGACCAGCTGTCGCGTTGAGGAGCGAACGATGGCTGATTGGGGTCCCTAGTGGATTTGTCTCTTCGCGTTATTCATGTCCACTTCTGCTTAGCTGAATTGGCCCGGCCTCCCCTCGCTGCCCGTGAATAGAACCTTTCTCCCTCCCTCGAGTTCCTCGGCGATCGAGCGTCGTTCTTTTATCAAGGGGCTGACTGCGCTCAGTCTGGGTCTGGTCTGCGGCGTGAACGAAGTCTCCGCGGCGCCCGTGGTGTATCGGCGGCGTCGATATACGTTGGTCGGGGCGGAGGAGTGTATCCAGTTTTACCGACAGGCGATTCAGGGCCCGCTGAGCAGCGTTGCCGAGGAGGTGGGCCAGCTGCATCTGAGCGACGGCACTCTTAATGCTTTCGAAAAACGCCTTCACAAAACCCAGACCGACGCCGTGATCGTCGCTCCCTCCTGTGAGACGGGTTGCGCTTTGATTCGACGCGCGCTCCAGGCCGGCTGCGACGTCATCACGGAATTGAGCCCGGGTTCGACATTCGAGGCGTGGGCCAGTGTGCACGACACGTATGCCCGCACGGGGCGCACGATCCGGTTGGCCCTTCCCCAGCGCTACGTTCCGGCCCACGCGGAGGTGAAAATCCTTTTGGCCGGCGGAAGGGTGGGGAAATTGCTTTCCGTGGATTTTATTCACGCCCGACCGCCGCGGCCCCTCGCCGACAAGGGAACGAGCGAGGGGCCGAATCTAGAGGCCTGGGCGTCCTTCGATTTGATCAACTGGTGGGTCGGCAGCGCCCCTCTCCGGCTTTGTCTGAACGGACGGGCGTATTCCCATGGGTTCGATTCACGGCGGCCCCGGCTCCTCTACCGCGACGGCGTCACGCTCTCGTATTCAGAAAAAAACTCCACCGGGGTCCCGTGCTATTTTGTGGCCTTCAACGGCACGCAGGGGCGATTGGAGCATTCCTGGACCTCTCGCGTGCACGGTGCGGGCGGGTCCGCGCTCGGCGCCTTTTCTCGTTCTTCTCCAGAGAGCAAGACCCGCCTTTTTCCTCTTCGCGGACCTGCTCGGGAGGTGGTTGCTCCGAGCGAGGAAGGTCAAAGCGGAGAGGAGCAGATGCTGGCCGATTTATTCTCGGCAGAAATCCAACCCGAGAGGAGGGCCCGCGCGCTGGGCGGGGTGGAGAGTGCGACCTGGGCTTTGGCGGTTGGACGCGGTCTGCGGGAAACGCGCGGAGAAGGTCGAGACTTGGAAGCGAGCTTGTTCTCTTTTGCTTGATCGTTCTCGGGTTGCGCGGTCTGAAGGCGGAACCATCGGCTCGGTTTAAAGCCTCGCCGGTGCTTTGCTGGCGATTTCCATTTTTCGTAGATGACTACGATAGACTATGGAATCCAGCCAGGACGAGGCTGGTTATTGACTGGCTAAGTTCAGCTTAGGAATAAGCCTAGGGTGACGATATAGGCGGAGGCCAGGAATCCTTCGCGGCCGCATGTCTGCTTCGTTATCGTACCCTCTTTTTACACGGCGCTCTGTAGTTCGAATGACCAGCCCACCCGGACATCCTACCATTCTGGATACACACCAGGGTGGGACGCCAATTCCCTCGGCGGGGCCTACGGGCGGAAGCAGGGGCTACGAAGTTTTGACGGAGGTGATGCCGGAACTGTTCGCCGTGATCGAGCAGCCGGGTTATCAAGTCGAACGATTGAATCCAGCCGGACGAGCGATGCTTGGGGTGGCGCCGGAAGAGAACGTGGCTGAGCGTTCGTTGATGGAATTTATCCCAGGGCAATGCCTCTGGACGCTGTTGAACGACGCGGTGCCCACCGCTTGGCGCGTGGGAGTGTGGTCGGGAAATTTGGACCTTCGCCGGATTGACGGCACGGAATGTTCGACGGCGGTGAGTATCATCGCGCGGCCCGCTTCAGCGCAGGAGCCGCGAGACTCTTTGTGGATCACGGCGCGGGACGTCTCGGGCCTGCAGTCGACCATCAATACATTAAAGCGAGATCAATGGTACCTGCGGGCGCTCCTGGAAAACATACCGGATTCCATTTATTTTAAAGATCTGACCAGCCGCTTTGTGCGGGTCAGCCATTCGATGAGCATGTGTTTCGGTTTGGGCGATCCGAAGCACATGGAGGGCAAACGAGACTTCGACTTCTTTACTCCCGAGCACGCCCAAGCGGCTTACGAGGCGGAGCAAAAGATTATTCAGACCGAACGCCCCTTGGTCGATATGGAGGAAAAAGAAACTTGGGCGGACGGCCGCGTCACCTGGGTTTCCAGCACCAAGCTTCCTCTCTATAACGAATACGGACAGGTCATCGGCACCTTCGGTATTTCCCGGGACATTACAGGGCGAAAACACACCGAGCAGGCCCTCGCTCAGGCGCAGCGAAATTTATTGGAGGCCTCGCGCATCGCCGGCATGGCCGAGGTGGCGAGCGGGGTGCTGCATAATATAGGAAACGCATTCAATAGCGTGAATACCTCGACCGCCATCGTCGCCGACCAAGCGCGCAGTCTGAAGTTCACTGGCCTGGCCCGCGCGGTGGCGCTGATCCAGGAGAATCTCGGCAATCTGGCCTGCTTCTTCACCACCGACGCGCGAGGCAAACAGATTCCCAATTATCTCCTCCAACTTTCTCAACAGCTCACTCGGGATCATCAGAGCATGCTCGGGGAAATTGCTTCGCTGACCAAGAGTGTCGATCACATCAAAAATATCATTGCGATGCAGCAGAGTTATACTCGCTCCTCCAGTTTCCTGGAAGAGCTTGAGGCGCCTGAATTGGTGAACGAAGCCTTGCAGATCAGCGAAGCATCCCTGGCCCGCCACAACGTCAATGTGGTGCGCGATTTTCAATCGGTGCCTCGGGTTAAGGCCTCGCGGCACAAGGTGCTGGAGATTCTGGTCAACCTGATCAGCAATGCCAAGCAGGCGGTCGAGGAAGCGGGCCACCAAGATAAATATATAACGATCGAGATAAAACCGAGCTCCACCGATTTGGCCCGGATTATTGTTCGAGACAATGGAGTCGGTATTTTGCCGGAAAACCTCCAACGGATTTTTTCCTTCGGCTTCACCACAAAAGCCGCGGGCCACGGCTTTGGCTTGCACAGCAGCGCGGTGGCCGCCCAAGAGATGAATGGATCGTTGGTCGCGAAAAGCGCAGGCAAGGGCCAAGGCGCGGAGTTTATTTTGGAATTGCCGGTTGTAACCCCGCCTAGAGCGTCATGAGCCCTTCGACCACGGTGCGCAGCTATCGCGTCTTGATCATCGACGATAGCAATAATATCCACGAAGACTTCAAAAAAGTCTTGGGGCGGCCCAATGATTCGGCCGTGGCCCAATTGGAGGCGGAGCTTTTTGGCGATACGCCCGCGGTATTCGAACGGCCAGTACAGTTCTTCGTCGATTCGGCCTATCAAGGGGATGACGGCATCGCGCTGGTCGCGCAGGCCAAAGCGGAGAAGAATCCCTATGCCCTCGCCTTTGTCGATATGCGCATGCCGCCGGGGATGGATGGGCTGGGCACGATCGTGAAGCTCTGGGAAATCGATCCTCGACTCCAAGTCGTCATCTGTTCCGCCTACTCCGACTATAGTTGGACTGAGATCATCACCCGGGTGGGAAGAAACGACCGATTGGTGATTCTACGAAAGCCTTTCGACAATATAGAGGTTTTGCAGCTGGCTCATGCGCTGACCGAGAAGTGGAGTTTGCAGGTTCAAGTCCAACAGCACGTCGACGAACTGGAAAATCTGGTCGATGACCAAACCCGTCAGCTCCACACCAGCCAGAACTTATTCAGCCTCATTTTGGATAATACCCACGACGTGATTGTCGTGACCGACACGGAAGGGAAACGAGTGTACAGCAGCCCGGCCCACCAGCGTCTCCTGGGTTTTTCCGCGGAAGAGATCGCCGGGATGACGCCGCTATCGATTGTGCATCCCGATGAAATCGAGGAGGTGCGGGAAGTGGCCCGACGAGTGATGGAAACCGCGCAACGCGAGTTGGTCACGATGCGGTGTCGCCACAAGGACGGTTCTTATCTTCATTTTGAAGCGAGTTTGAACGCGGTGAAAGACGACAGCGGCCACCCGGTTTATCTGGTGATCACTGCCCGCGATATCACCGAGCGTTATAAAAAAGAGATGCAGACCCGTCTCAACCAGAAGCTCGAATCCATCGGGCTTCTCGCCGCCGGGATCGCGCATGAGATCAATACTCCGACTCAATTTATCAGTGATAATACCCGCTTCTTGATCGAGGCTTTCGAAAAATTCGACCGATTGATCGGCGGTTATCGTGCGACCTTGAGGACCGCCGAGGCTCAAGGTCTGCTCGGGGCCGAGTTGGCCCAGCTTCGTGAGCTCGAGGAAAAGTGTGAGTTGGATTATTATAAAGGCGAAGTTCCTCGCACCCTGGAACAATCCCTCGAGGGCCTTGGCCGGGTCTCAAAAATCGTTCGGTCGCTCAAGGAATTTTCCCACCCTGGGTCGCCTAACCGGACGCCGCTCGATCTGAACCACGCGATCGAGAATGCGATCGTGGTCTGTCGTCACGAATGGAAATACGTGGCCGAGGTCGTGACCGACTTGGATCCCACCCTCCCGCTGGTCCCGTGCCTTGCGGACGAGTTCAATCAGGCGATCTTGAATCTGCTGATCAACGCCGGTCATGCCGTGGCGGATACGCGGGTCCCGGGCAAAGAGGTCAACGGAAAGATCACGGTGAAAACTTCGCAAAGCGACGGCTGGGCCATTATCAGCATTTCGGATACGGGCGTCGGTATTCCCGAAGCGATCCACGACCGAATTTTTGAACCGTTCTTTACCACCAAAGCGCTGGGGAAGGGCACGGGACAAGGATTGCCCATCGTGCGCTCGGTCATTGTGGGGAAACATCAGGGCAAGGTGAGCTTTACCACCGAGGTGGGGAAGGGGACCACCTTCACCCTGCACCTTCCTCTCGTCGTCCCCGAGTCCAAACCCACCCCGCAAGCCGCCGCTTAGTTCTTCTTTTCGCGAGCGGGCCGCCGAAAGCGGATGCGGCCCCGACCCTCTCAAGCCCGGCCCATTCCGACCGATTTAAATACCGATGCAGCCCTCACGTATTCTTTTTGTCGACGACGACGCCAACGTTCTGGCCGCGTTCCAGCGCAACCTGCGGAAACAGTTTTCCTTCGATACCGCGCTGAGCGGCGCCGAGGCCCTCGCGATGATCAAAGAATGTGGTCCCTACGCGGTTATCGTGGCGGACATGCAGATGCCGGGCATGAACGGGATCGAGCTGCTGACCCGCGCCCGCGAGCAATCGCCCGACACGGTCCGGGTCATGTTGACGGGCAATGCTGACCAACAAACCGCGGTCGACGCGGTGAATGAGGGTGCCGTCTTCCGCTTCCTGACCAAGCCCTGCGAGCCGCAACAGCTCCAGTCCACCCTCGAAACCAGCCTGAGGCAGTATGAAATGCTTCGGATCGAACGCGATCTGCTGGAAAATACCCTGGGCGGCGCGGTCAAGGTCCTCGGCGAAGTGCTATCGATGATCGATCCGAGTTCGTTCCGGCGCGGACAAAAACTGCGGGACTCCGCTCGCGCGTTCGGCCGCCATTTGAATCTGACCTCGACATGGGAATTGGAAATCGCCGCGATGCTGTCGCACCTCGGGTACGTTTCTCTCCCGCCGACGATTTTGCGCAAACTGGACAACCAGATCGATCTCTCGCCTCGCGAACAAGCGACCCTCGATCGCGCGCCTCAGATCGGGCACGATCTCGTGGTCAACATTCCCCGCCTCGAGTACGTCGCGAAGATCATCCTGTATCAAAATAAACGTTACGACGGGAGCGGTTTTCCCGTGGGTGACGTGAGCGGCGGAATCATTCCCTTTGGCGCACGTATGCTGCGTATCCTCGACGATCGAGCGATGTTGGAGGACGACGGCGTGGCGAAAGCCCGGGCTTACGAAGCGATGAAGGCCCGCACCGGCTATTACGATCCGGAACTGCTGCAAAAGTGCTTCGATTGTTTCCCCTCTTTCTTGGTCAACTCGATCTCGGCCGAGCGAGAAGTGAAGTATGTAACCGTCAGCGAACTGCAGGACGGCCACGTCCTCGTTTCGGACGTCCGCGCCCCCAGCGGCACCTTGCTCATCGGCGCGGGCAATCGTCTCTCCGTCACCATGATCAACCGCCTGAAGAACTATGCGGAGTTCGACGGGGTGCGTGAACCCATCATGATCCAGACGGGGGAAACACCGAAAAATGAACCCGTGCAGCGGTTGCAAACCGCCAAAGCCTAAGGCCAGCGGACCACGGTCGGTCGGTCGTGTGTAGTGAAGTGGTCGATACGCATCGACCGCTCGCCCGGCACAACGATCCCGGAAGCAAGACGCCAGAAGTTTACCTTAACGCGTCATTTTTTTTAACCGGCTCGGCTTCGCCCCGGTCGCCGGGGAATTTTGGACTTTATATATTTTAACAATCTCTTCACAGCCCTACTGGGTCAGAAGAAGAGGAACCTAAGCCTCGCGCGAAGGTTTGTGTTTGCACACGCTTCATTAAACCTACCCCGCCGTCATGAGTGTAAAGAAGTTTTCGTTGGTCGCGGGAGTCGTCCTTGTCGGAGCCCTCGCCCTCTCGCGCGGGCCTCTCCACCAGCAGGTCTCGGCTCCGTTAACCGCCTTGGCCCAACCCATCACGGCGCCGGTTCGCCTCGCCGCGGAGCGCTCGCCGGAAGCGGGTTCCCGCGCCGCGGTTGCTCCGCAGGCCGTCTCATCGCCCGTTCGCTCTGCGTCCCGGCCTGGCGCACTTTTTAATTATATTGCGCCTCCGGCGGAAGCGGCGGCCTGGGAAGCGAAACTTTCTGCGCCGACCGATGAAATTCATTATGTGAAGCTCGATCAAGAAACCGCGGTGGGAAAAAAATCACCGTTCTGGAAAATGGGCGGGGGTGGTCGCCTCGATCTCGCTTTGCCCGACGGCCAGATCATTCCGGTCGTGCTCGAGAGCACGGAGCAGCATGGCGCGCAGAAATTTGTCAGCTCTGGTCGGATCGAAGGGCAGGGGTACGGCCGCGCGCTCTTTGCTTATAACGAAGGACAAATGTCCGCTCTGGTTGAGGACCTGACTCACGGTTCGTGGGAGATGCGGGCGATCGACGGAGGCGTCGCGCAGTGGTTCAAAGTCGACCCGAGCAAGGTCGGCTCCTGCGGGGTGAGCGGCGAAACCCAGGATCCAGAAAAGCTGGCCCTGATCGCGCGGCAGGCCGAGGCGGCGCATCGCCTCGCCGCCCAAACCGGAGCGGCCCAGGTCGGAGCGGACAACACGGTGGATCTTTCCGGACCACCGGTCGCGGCCGATATGTCTGCCCGCGCCGAGGTGCGTATCCTGATGGTCTATACGGACGCGGTGGCGAACAGCGTTTCCGCGGGCGCGATCGCCACCCAGATGGATCTGGCGATCTCGATCTTGAACAACGACTGGGCGCGTAGTCAGATTTCCGCTACAGCCACCCTGGCCGGCACGATGCGGGTCGCTTATCCCGACGACGATCTCGCGGGGGACGGCACGAACAATCAATCGGACGCGCTGGATCGCCTGGCCAAGGTTTCAGATGGTTTTATGGATACGGTGCACGCGATGCGGGACCAGACCTTGGCGGACTTGGTCTGCCTCTCTCTTCATCGTCGCGACACCAAGAGCGCCGGTATTGCCTATATCATGACACGGCCGGGAAATGTCTATAATCCGACCTTCGGCTTCTCCGTCGTCGATTTCTCGGTCTTCACCACCCAGAGCGTGTTTTCCCACGAAATCGGGCACAACCTCGGTTGCGCCCACGACCGCGAAAACTCCAAGGACAGCGCCGGCAATCTTTCCCCTGGCGCTTATGCCTACAGCTACGGTTATCGGTTCAACGGACTCGACGGCGTCCAATACCGCACGATCATGTCTTACGCGCCTGGCAGTCGTCTGGCTTATTTTTCCAATCCCGACATCACGGCTCCCGCGCCCGTCAGCCGCCCCGTCGGCATTCCCGCCGGTCAACCCGGAGAGGCGGACAACGCCCGGACCATTCGCCAGGATGCCTTCGAAATCGCGAGTTACCGGCTTTCGCCCCAAAACCCGGCCAACGTCGGCAAGTTGATCAATGTATCCACCCGAGCCCTCGTCGGCACCGACGCTCGCCAAATGATCGGTGGCTTTATTGTTTCCGGCACGCCGTCGAAAACGGTTTTGATCCGCGCCATCGGCCCTTCGCTTTCCCAATTTGGGATCACCGATGCGTTGTCTGATCCGATTATGACGCTGGTTCGGCAAAGCGACCATGCCACACTCGATCAAAACGACAACTGGGGCAGCTTGCCGAACCCGACCAGCGTCGCTGCCACCATGGCGGCCGCCGGTGCCTTCGCGTTGCCCTCGGGAAGTCGCGATTCGGTGATCATCGCCACCTTGTCCGCCGGAGGCTACACCGCGACGATTCAAGGAGTCGGTGGAACGGTCGGAACCGCCTTGGTCGAAGCTTACGAGATCGACCAAAACGCGAGCAAATTGGCCAACCTTTCGACTCGAGCTTACGCCGACGTGGCCCATCCGATGATCGGCGGTTTCGTGATCAAAGCGGATCCGGCCAATCCTTCGAAAACCAAGCGGGTGCTGATCCGCGTCCTGGGCCCGAGTTTGGCGAATTTCGGTGTGACCGGCGCGATGAACGACCCCACTTTTGAACTTCACGACTCCTCTGGCGCTCTGATTCTCAAAAACGACGACTGGAGCTCCGGTAACAACGGAGATGATACAAAGCCCGCGGTGCAGATTTACGCCGAACAACAAATCGCCGCGGCCGGCCTGGCGCCGGGAAATCGTCGGGACAGTGCGGCCCTGGTCGACTTGCTACCTGGCAATTACACCGCGGTGGTGAAACCCTTGGAAGACCTGCCCACCCAGCCGCAGGAGCCGGGAGTCGCGATTGTCGAAGTTTTCGAAATTACCCCGTAATTTCGTTCTACCGGTCGGCCTCACCCGCTGCGGAGCTGCAAACTTTCCGGAAAAAAACCTGGAAAAGTTTTGTCCGTCGGGAAACGTTAGGCTCCTCTTCCCGGCGTCAGGGACGCCCGCGTGGCCTGCGAACTCTTCGGGGCTTTTCAGAATCCCGACGAGCAGGAGGGCTGGCGCTAGGGTCCTGGAAAACCCACCTAGAGGGGAGAGGCGGCGCGCCTGTGGTGTTCCCTCTGATAGGCGGCCGTAATAGGTGTGCTTCCTTTTACCCGGTTTTCACTGACACAGAAAAATTTCAAAAATCTCCGGAACCAAAGGGGCCCCTAACGAGACTAGGGTGCGGCTCCTGAGGAGGTTAGAGGATAAGGATGGCGGCCGTATCCGCTATCGTGATACTGTTAGAGCCACTTACGGAAGCAGGCGGCTATGTAATATTACAGCCGTTCGCGGACTTTTTCGGAACCGGTTTTCAAGTGCGGAGTCCGGGAGCCCGATAAAGCTTATTATGCGTTCCAAAAAGATCCGGATAGCGGCTATAGGAAGTTTCCTGAGCGTCTTGGCAGTAGTGATGGCGGTTCGAAAGGATTCCTTTTCACCTCCTCAGTCTCTCGCTCCTGTGCACCATCAGAATTCTGCGGCCAAAACCGCGAAGCTCGCTTCGCCGTCTGTCGCCCAGACTGATCGTTTGTCGTCCCCTCCGTCCGGCGGGGTTTTGTGGAAGTACACCAACAAGCCGGCTAGCGCCGCGCGCGTCGAGAGCCTCATGGCCACCCCGTCCCATGACGTTCACTACGCGCAAATCGATAATGCGCTCCTCAGTAGCGATCACTCCCCCCTCACGCAGCCGGGAGCGCACGTGGATGTAGCTCTGCCGGATGGCCGTGTAGTGCCGGTGGTGATTCAAAAGACCAAGAGCCTCGGCGCGGACCGTTATGTCAGCGAAGGCTCGGTGGAGGGTGAGAGCCAGACGCAGGGCCGTGCGGTGTTTGCCTATACCCACGGAGAAATGTCCGCGGTGATCGACGATGCCAAGCAGGGCACCTGGCAGATGCGCTCCGTCGGCACTTCGACTTCGCAGGTTTTCCACGTCGATGGCACGATGGTTCCTCCTTGCGAAGCGGATCTGAAGAAGACCGCAATCGCAAAAGTGGTGTCCGCCGCCGCGGTCAAGGTCCAGGCCGCCTCGGTTGCTGGTGCGCCCGCGGTCGTGGCTGGGGATGAATGGAGCGATGGATCAACCGAGGTCTCCGACCCGCAGCCCGACGTCGCCAGTAATGGCTGGGGCAATACAGAGGTGCGGATCCTGGTCCCTTATTCGAAGGTCATCGAGTCCGTCCTTTCCACCTGGTCGATCCAGAGCTACATCGATCTAGCGATCGGAGCCTTGAACAATGACCTAGCGCGTAGTGCGATTCCGGTGACAGTCACTCTGGCCGGCGCCCCGGGAATCCAGTACGATCAGGAGTGGGACGGCAGCGGCAATCCCGCGCTCGCCGCGCTCCAGCGGGTGACCGACTCGACTGACGGCATCATGGACGAGATCCATGTGATTCGGACCGATGCGAATGCCGACTTGGTTTGCTTTGCGATGTGTCGGACCGACTGGAGCAACTCCGGCGTCGGTTATATTCTCAACGCTCCCGGCGATCCGTTCAACGCGACTCTCGGCTTCTCCGTCGTGAACTTTTGGTACATGAATTCGAACAGCACGTTCTCCCACGAGATCGGGCACAACCTCGGTTGTAATCACGATCATGAAAATGCCTACGCGGCGGACGGCTCGGGCGCGGCTTATGTTTACCCCTACAGCTACGGCTATCGATTCTACGGAAACGATGGTCAGCAGTACCGCACCATCATGGCGTATCCGCCCGGCAACGTCCTCCCCTATTTTTCCAACCCCAGTCTCTGGGCTTGGTCGCCGATCAGTGCTCCAGTGGGCGCGCAGCTCGGACAATGGGATCAGGCCTACAACGCGCTAACCATCACCCAAAATGCAGCGGAAGTGGCGAGCTATCGCTACTCACGCCTGACTCTCCGAATCGCCCGCCGCATTCGCGGCTGGTAATTGATAGAAGCACCTCCTCAGCACCTTGGACTGGCTCTTCGCCGGTCCGAAACAAACGAGCGCGAACTACCCCGTCGCGCTCGTTTCCTTTTTTAATCCGCGCCGCCCTCCGCGCGTCGCGGCCCGGCTTCCGTGCCGATCCGATTTCTGGCGAATAGATTTTGCGCCTGGGTCGCTTTCTAGGCGGCTACATTTATATTTTAAGTGCCAGTCGGCGCGTTCTCCGCCGCATACGCGCGCGCGAGGAGCACCACGGGATGCACCACCTCGGGCCGCTGCGTTTCTCCTGGTTTCGTATCCAAATGGACCGCACAGCCCGGGTTTCCCAGCGCCACCATGGACGCGCCGGTCGCCTCGAGGTTTTTCCATTTTCGCTCGCGGAGCGCAGTCGCCGTCTTCGGGTGAGTCAGGGCATAAATCCCGGCAGCGCCGCAACACCAGGTCGACTCCGCGCATTCGCGCAGGGCGACGCCGGGCAATGCCTGAAGGATTTGTCGTGGTTGCCGGGTGATGCCTTGTCCGTGACAGAGGTGGCAGGCGTCATGGTAGGTCACCACGGTCGGTGCTCCGGCCGAACTCGCATTGCCGGTTGAATGGGAAAAGGGCGACGCGGTTGGCTTGCGAAAATCGATTTCAACCAGCCATTCCGAAATATCCCGCACCTTTGCGTCCCAGACCACGGCCCGCGCCGCATAGCGAGGATCGTGCGCGAGCAGAGCGGTGTAGTGCTTGAGGTGCGACCCGCAACCTCCCGCATTGGAGATGATAGCGTCCACTTGGTCTGGATCGATGGTGTCGATCAACCGACGCGCCAAAATGGCAGCGGCGGTCAAGTCGCCATTGTGGGCGTGCAACGAACCACAGCAGCCTTGAAGTGGCGGAGTGAATACTTCGCACCCGTTCGCCAAAAGGACATCAGCCGTGGCGCGATTGACGTCGGAGAAGACCAGGTCCTGCACACACCCGGTGAGCAGTGCCACGCGATACTGTTTTTTCCGCGGCACCTCATGGACGGTGATGAGGTCATCGGAAAACCGTTTTTGCAGCGTCGGCGTGAGCGGCTCGAGTTCGCGCAAGCGTTTTGGCAGGAGTCGGACCAGGCCGCGCCGCCTCACCCAGGCTTGCCCTCCACTTTGCTGATAAAAAGCAAGGACCCGGCCGACCGAGCGGAGCAGGCGGGGACGGAGGAAAAGTTGTCGCAGGAGCGCCCAACGCAGCACTCGGCGTAGTTTACCCGGCACTACACCGCTTTCTTCGCTCGCCCCGCGGGCGGTCTCCAGCAACTCCGAATAGTTGACTCCCGCTGGACAGGCTGAGGTGCAAGCCAGGCAACCCAGGCAATAATTCATCTCCTCCGCGAAAGTCGGGGAGAGCGGCAACTCGTTTTCCGCCACCGCTCGCATCAGCGCGATGCGACCGCGCGGTGAGTTACGCTCGCGGCCGGTCTCCGCGTAGGTCGGGCAGCTCGGCAGACACATCCCGCAATGGATGCATTGCTGCAGGACGGAGAAATCCAGGTCGTGAAGAAGGGTCAGTTTGCCGGCCATCCGTCGAAAATTTTTCCCGGGTTGAGCAGGCCTTCGGGGTCGAGGGCGTGCTTCACCGTTTTTAAGAGGGCATAACTGCCATCGCCCAATTGCGCGCGCAGGGCGGATTTTTTAGCCAAGCCCACGCCGTGTTCCCCCGTGATCGTTCCGCCGAGGCGGAGGCAATGCTGAAAAATCTCCTGCAGCGCTTGTTCCACCCGATGCATTTCTTCCTGATCTTGTTCGTTGGTTAAAAACGTCGGATGGAGGTTGCCGTCGCCAAAATGTCCGAAGGTCGCCACCTGCACGCGATGTCGCGTCGCGGTTTCGTCGATCAATCGGACCATCCGCGCCAGTTCGCTGCGCGGCACCGTGACGTCTTCTAAAATGGTCGTCGGCTTGACCCGCGCGAGGGCGGAGAAGGCGCTGCGTCGAGCGGTCGCGAGCTGGGTGGCTTCGTGCGCGTCGCGCGCGCGGCGCAAGGTCAGGGCGCCGTAAGCGCGGGCGATCGCTTCGATCCGCGTCGCCTCGTCCTCCACCGCCGCGGGATGCCCGTCCGTTTCCATCAGCAGCACGGCTTCTGCATCGGTCGGCAGGCCGACTTTGGCGTAGGCCTCGACACAGCGCAGCGTGGTGCGATCGAGGAACTCCAGGGTGCAGGGAATGATCCGCGCCGCGATGATCGCCGAGACGGTTTCAGCCGCCGCCTCCATCTTGGAGAAGGTGGCGAGCAGGGTTTGTCGGGCGGCCGGTTTTGGTAGTAGCTTCAGCACTACACGAGTGATGACCCCGAGGGTCCCTTCGCTGCCAATGAAGAGATCCTTCAGGTTGTAACCGGCCACATCCTTCACGCACTTATTTCCCAGCGTGCAGAGCGTTCCGTCCGCCAGCACCACGTCGAGAGCCATCACGTAGTCGCGGGTCACGCCGTATTTCAAGCCGCGCAAACCGCCGGAG